>JAAUYI010125158.1_pt1 | contig 33569 bp, 23 predicted proteins | sample 7278041 | NCBI WGS metagenome assembly JAAUYI01 (sample SAMN14350216, study PRJNA611818) | marine sediment metagenome | isolation source: surface marine sediment (0.6m) | place: French Polynesia: Moorea | collected 2018-08
GAGTTTCAAAGGAGAGTGACGATTATTCCTTTGACGGAATAGTTGTTCGGGCAGTAAAAGCAAAACTATAGCTAAGGGAGTTTCAAAGGAAAGTGACGATTATTCCTTCGACGGAATAGTTATTTGGGCAGTCAAAGCAAAACTATAACCAAGGGAGTTTCAAAGGAAAGTGACGATTATTCCTTTAACGGAATAGTTGTTCGGGCAGTAAAAGCAAAACTATAGCTAAGGGAGTTTCAAAGGAGAGTAACAATTATTCTTTTAACGGAATAGTTATTCGGGCAGTGAAAGCAAAACTATAGCCAAGGGAGTTTCAAAGGAAAGTGACGATTATTCTTTTAACGGAATAGTTATTCGGGCAGTGAAAGCAAAACTATAGCCAAGGGAGTTTCAAAGGAAAGTGACGATTATTCTCTCAACGGAATAGTTATTCGGGTAGTGAAAGCAAAACCATAGCCAAGGGAGTTTCAAAGGAGTAACGATTATTCCTTTGACGGAATAGTTATTCGGGCAGTAAAAGCAAAACCATAACCAAGGGACTTTCAAAGGAGTAACGATTATTCTCTCAACGGAATAGTTATTTGGGCAGTAAAAGCAAAACCATAACCAAGGCAGTTTCAAAGGAAAGTGAGGATTATTCTCTTAACGGAATAGTTATTTGGGCAGTGAAAGCAAAACTATAGCGAAGCGATTTTTTTGGGAAGTAAAACAATTCTCCATTACCCATTACCCATTACCCATTACCAATTACCCATTACCAATTACCCAAGAGCGAACTTATGGAAAAAATGACATCAAAACTAAAAAAAAATACAAAGTAAGGGAACACTGAAATTAACCCCAAGCCTGTTGAGGTGATGAGTATGGTGCTATATTTTTGCAAATCTGCCCGCGTATTAGTTGCTTCTAGCCTGCTGGGATTGGTAACCCTGCCAACTCTAGGTATACTAGGAATGGCACAAGATGCGATCGCTCAAGCAACTAATGAGGCACAAAAGCCATCAAAAATCTTGAATATCGATCCATCAGAGTTAACTCCCTCCTATCCCGCTACCGCACCTCCAAAGCGTGTAGAACCCCTGCCCGATGAACGGGAAATGCAAGAAAATAACTTAGAAACCGATTATCGAGTTAATGCCTTGCAGCCAGATTACACCGGTAATCTCTGGGTTGGTTCTTGGCGGGGATTGACACGAATCGATCCCAACACAGGAAAAATTATTACTCGGGTAAATTTACCCAATCTTGCTATCGGTGCTTTGGCACAGGATAAAGTAGGACGTTTATGGGTAGGAACCTATGAAGGACTAAAACGAGTAGATCCCCGTAGTAACGAGATTACAGCTCAGAATTTATTTTTGCCTTCTAAAAGAGTATTATCTTTGTTGGTTGACAAAAGAGGTTACTTATGGGTAGGAACCGATAACGGTTTAGCCTTAATTAGCCCAGACGAAGGGTTATTAATGACAACATTAAAAAAACTTCCCGGTGTCAGCGCCAACGCCCTAACTTTAGATGCAGAAGGTCAATTATGGGTAGGAACCCTAGATGGAGTCGTGCGAATCAACACCGCCAGCGCTTTAATCATGAAGCGGATTGATCAAATACCAGGGGCAACAGTGCAGGCTTTAGCCATCAGTCCAGAAGGGTTAATTTGGGCAGGAATGCCAAATAGTTTACTAGTTATTAACCCCAAAACTGGTGCAGTATTACGATCTGTCACACCTCTGCGCGGACGGAACGTTAAATCCATTCGCTTTGCCCAAGATGGTAGTGTATGGGTAGGTACTCACAACGGTTTGCTAAGATTGAATCCACACACTGGTGCAGTATTAGATCGAGTTCCGGGTCTTCCTTCTAGTCGTGTTCTTGCCTTAGCCCCTGATGTCGGTAATAAATTATGGATTGGTACTACTGAAGGTCTAGCTTGGTTAATGCCCAAAATGGAACAAGCAAAACCCCATCTGGCTTTTACTCGCGCCGTTGAATGAAGACATGGGAAGATGGGGAGATAGGGTGATAGGGTGATGGGGAGGAGAACTCACTACTAACTCCGCGCCTCCTGTAGGGGCACAACACTGCTGTGCCCCTACCAACTCCTAACTCCTAACTCCAAAATTGTAAATGCCAGTCACCACTCACCAATTAATCCAATGGAAACAACAACAACGTCCAATTGTGGCGTTGACAGCCTGGAATTATGCGATCGCCCAACTTCTGGATAACGCTGGTGTGGATTTAATCTTGGTGGGTGACTCCATGGCAGTAGTATTAGGATATAAAAATACACTTCCAGTTTCTTTGTCAGAAATGATTCACCACGCCAAAGCTGTGCGTCGTGGTGTTTCCAGAGCATTGATAGTAGTAGATTTACCATTCTTGACGTATCAAGAAAGTGTCAAACAAGCAATGCACTCCGCTGGACGAGTATTGAAAGAAACCGGCGCTCAAGCAGTAAAATTAGAAGGTGGTTATCCCGCAATGGTAGAAACCGTTTCCCGTTTGGTGCAAGCTGGAATTCCAGTTATGGGTCATCTAGGTTTAACTCCCCAATCTATACACCAATTGGGTTTGCGTCAACAGGGAAAAACAGAATTAGATGCCCAGAGGATTCTAACTGAAGCGATCGCACTCCAACAAGCAGGAGCATTTTCTATAGTCCTAGAACATATTCCCCCTGACTTGGCATTACAAATTACTCAAAAGCTTAGTATTCCTACAATTGGTATTGGAGCTGGAAAACATTGTGATGGACAAATTTTAGTAACTTCTGATGTTTTGGGACTTTCAGAAAGACAGCCACCATTTGCCAAAGTTTATACAAATCTGCGACAGACAATTACCAAAGCTGTAGAAGAATATGCAGCGGAAGTCAGGGAAAAGAAATTCCCAGAATCATGATATTCATTGGTAGTTCGCAATTAAAAGAAACCGGGTTTCTAATAACCACTTAGACACCAAGTACTTTCAAGTTCTATGGTCCTACAAACTCACCCCGTTCAAATACAACCAAACGTCACTTGGGAAGCGCTTCCAGCAGACTTTGTTTTACCTGATGACCCAGTGGAAAACATTCAACAACCTCCCTTAGCTGCTGCACTTACCGATGCTTTAGGAGCAGCAAGGCTCATTCAAAATTATATGCTGATTGGCTCCAATTTTGGACTGGTAGCCACGGTAAATAAAAAAATAGTAGTCAAGGCACCAGACTGGTTTTATGTGCCTCAAGTGCAGCCTGTAGCAGCGGAGATCGTTCGTCGTAGTTATACACCAAACCTAGAAGGTGAACCAGTGGCTGTGGTGATGGAATTTCTCTCGGATACGGAGGGGGGAGAACTATCAGTCCGTTCAACTCCACCCTATGGTAAATTATATTTTTATGAACGAATTCTGCAAGTTCCTACCTACGTAACTTACGACCCTTATGAAGCAATCATAGAAGTACGCTGTTTGCAAAATGGACAATATATATTGCAGCAAGCAGATACTAATGGGCGTTTTTGGATTCCTGAATTAGAGCTATTTTTGGGAATTTGGCAAGGTGAAAGACTCTGTCAAACCATGAACTGGTTGCGGTGGTGGGATAAACAAGGCAATTTATTGTTGTGGAGTAGCGAACAAGCAGAAATTGAACGTCAACGTGCGGAACGTTTAGCGCAAAAGTTAAGGGAAATGGGAATCAATCCAGATGATTGACCTACCAAAGTTATTAACGAAAACCAAGTTATTGTTTTGGAAGATTTGAATGTGTCGGGATTGGTTAAAAACCGTAAACTAGCTAGGGCAATTAGCCTACTAGGCTGGAGAGAGTTTAGAACGCTTTGTGAAGCTAAATCCGAGAAATTTAATCGAGATTTTCGGGTAATAAACCGATGGGAACCCACCAGTCAAATTTGTTCTGAATGTGGATACAAATGGGGCAAGCTCGATTTAAAAGTTCGGTCGGTTCGATGTATGAATTGTGGCGTTGAACACGACCGAGACGAGAATGCAGCAAAAAATATAAACTTTGTCGGGATAGGGCATTGCCACGACTTTAAATGGGCGCAGAGACAGAGTAAGACTACTATCGCCAGTGGCGACGCTGCGCGAACGGTAGCATCAGTCAACGAAGCGTCAAGAATCACCGTGGCTTAAGCCCGGTGAGTATGTCAAGGAACTATTAAGATTTGGCGGATACCTCCGTAGGGGTAAAGCGCATTGCTAAACCTCTACAAAACTCCTACAAACAAAACCCCTACAAACAAAACCCCTACAAAACCCATACCCCGCAAGGAAATTAATTTCCTTGCTTATAAACGAAGTCATCTAAAAGATGACTAACTAACCTAGGTTTTCTTCAGTCTACTTCAGTAGACTTTGTCTATTAGCCCAGAACTTTAGTTCAGGGTGGGTGAGAAAGCTAACAGATAATCAAAAATCACAGGTTCATCGTCAAGATTTTTTTCAATTAGCAAAAAAAGCCTTTTCCTCATCAAAACGTCAATAAACTGACATTTTTATCCATCTCCGGACAATGAGATATTAGTAGTTACAGCCCACGATTTTGTGCTAAGATAGAGAAGTCATGGGTTTACTCTGCGATTTTTTTTGTGATAATTTCTTGACATTTTGAGAGAGTGCGTTACACCTTGATAGAGAATACTCTCCGTTACAATTTCTTTAGTGCAAACTCTCAGGATCTAAACCTAAAGCACGCAACCTTTCCGCGAACAGTTGTGCTCGTTGTTCAGCTTGCTGCGCTCTTTGTTCTGCCATGTCAGCTCGTTGAGATTCCTGTTGTGCCCGTTGTGCTTCCTGTTGTGCCCGTTGTGCTTCCTGTTGTGCCCGTTGGGTTTCCTGCTGAATCTGTTCTTTGGGAGTAGGATATCGCATTCCTGACTCGTCATACCAATACAACCATTCCCGAGTCACCCCGGAATAATTACCCCTTTCACAACCAATTCCCAAGCCAATTTCTGGCAACCAAACTGGATTTCCTGACTGCAATTCATACTTCCCATTCACCAACTTATGTATTTCCAAACGAGGCTTACGGCGACGACGGGAAGAATAAATAACATAATAAAGTACACCTAAAGCTGCATATTCTTCTAATTTAGTGCTGTATTCCTTACGATAGGTGGAGGAAACTACCTCCAGCACCAAAATCGGTATGACATTTTCATCCCACAACACATAACTGGGACGCAATTCCTCATCATAAAACCGTTCGACCCCCAAGCTGAGAAAACCATCCGGCACAATGGGAGGTTTATCTGGATGATAATAAATACCCATATCCACCCCAAAGAACCAGTCCATGCGCTCTGACCAAAGTATCAGTAATATTGCTTTGAGCAACCCTGGTATTAATTCTTGTAGTTCATTATCCACAGGTGTTTCATCAGAGTCTGGTAGTTCTTCGGCAGAAGGCAAATACCTCGGTAAATCGTACTCTAACATGGCTGGTTTCCCCAAATCTCAGGAAAATTATAACGATTTACAGCTAGAGATAGGTAATCTCAGTAGATCGCAAAGTTTTTTAGAGCCCTTGCCACATGGACATTTCGGCGAAACACTCCTATAGCAAGAAAGTTGCTATTAAGTAGGTCGGTACAAATAAAGCGAAGCAGTTAGGGTCATCATTTGTCATTGGTCATTGGTCATTGGTAAAGGTTTCAGGGCTATATTTACGTTTCGTAACATAGTTATATTTATTTCCGCCGATTTACTTAATCAGCGTTTCAGCCGATACCGTTAGTTGTCTTCAAGCGATGTCTGGCGACAAGCCGCTCCACGTCTACACTCTTAAACCAATGCTGAATACTCCTTGTTCGCGGTGGCTGAAACCCTTATTTCTAGGTCAGTTCAGGAAAGTTTGTGATCTACTGAATCTTAGAGCAGGATAGGAGTAATTGAACTGGCAGGTTTATTATCAAGATTTGTTGAGCCAGCAAAAAAAGCCTTTCTGTTGTCAAGATAGTAAATGACTGATAAATTTTCCTATCCTCAGGCAAGGATATTTCAGCAGTTACAGCGCCGCGATTTCCTGCTATAATGTAGAAGTCTTTGGTTTACCCTGCGATTTTTTTTATGATGATTTCTTGACAAAATAGTAAGGTGAGTTAGAGGGTGTTTATAAAAAAATATAAAACTCTCCTGTCCAAAAACCGGGTTTCTTTTGGTATACATACTCAAATTCTCGCTTCTCCACCTATAGAAACCTGGTTTCTTTGATAAACACGCTCTTAGATGCTTTGATTGTATTTTTAGGGAAAAATTATCTTCAAAGTTCACCTTTAACATGCCCTAGTAGATGCACTGACAGATGCTTTTGGCAGGTTGATTGTAAAAATTTGTAAAGCTAATAAAAAAGTATTTTTGTCCTTAAAATAGCTAATGATTGATAAATTTTCTCGTCTTCGGACAACGAGATTTTAGGGCTTATAGTGCTGTATTTTGGTGGTATAGTAGAAACGTTGTAGGTTTACCCTGGAATTTTTTTTGTCATGATTTTTTGACATGGTAAATATTGTAATTTGATAAACCTGGTTTTTCCATGGTTGTCCTTGAATGTTGCAAGACATACCCATTACTAATTACTAATTACCAATTACCAATTACCAATTACCCAGTTTGTAGTTTATATTTACCCCGTGAGTGTCGCAATCCTGTTATGTTCAAATATGGAAGACTGCTTCCCCTGGCGCTCTCATGCCATTAACCAGAGGTGTGGCTGTACTGGATATGGAAAAATAATGCTTGTTTAATGGGTACAGATAAACCTTAAACTTAATAGTCCACCGACCACATAAGCTCTAACTGAAAAAAGCAATCATGTCTAAGGTTCTCGTCTCCGATCCAATTGACCAGGCTGGGATTGATATTTTATCTCAAGTCGCCACCGTTGATGTCAAAACAGGACTCAAAAGTGAAGAATTAGTTAAAATCATTAGTGATTATGACGCGCTGATGATTCGTTCTGGTACTCGGGTTACAGAAGAAATTATTGCCGCTGGCACGAATCTGAAAATTATTGGTCGTGCTGGCGTGGGTGTGGACAATGTGGATGTTCCTGCTGCTACTCGTCAAGGGATTGTGGTAGTAAATTCTCCCCAAGGGAATACCATAGCCGCTGCTGAACATGCCCTGGCAATGATGTTGTCTTTGTCCCGTTATATCCCTGATGCTAATGCTTCCGTCAAAAGTGGTGGCTGGGATCGCAAAAGTTATGTTGGGGCAGAAATTTACAAGAAAACCATCGGCATCGTCGGCTTGGGTAAAATTGGTTCCCATGTGGCTAAAGTTGCCAAAGCTATGGGAATGAAATTGCTAGCAACCGATCCTTTTATTTCCGCAGAACGTGCCGAACAGATTGGCTGTCAATTGGTAGATTTAGATGTCCTACTGCAACAATCAGACTATATCAGCCTACATATTCCTAAAACCCCAGAATCTACCCATTTAATCAATGCCGAAAGATTGGCAAAGATGAAACCCAATGCCCGGATTATTAACTGCGCTAGGGGTGGGATTATTGATGAGGACGCTTTGGCTGCTGCCCTCAAGGAAGGTAAAATTGCTGGTGCAGCTTTAGATGTGTTTGAGTCTGAACCCCTAGAAGAATCCTCTTTAAAGTCCTTGGGTAAAGAAGTTATTCTCACACCTCATCTTGGTGCATCGACTACAGAAGCACAGGTTAATGTGGCAATTGATGTTGCAGAACAAATTCGGGATGTATTATTGGGATTACCTGCACGTTCAGCGGTGAATATTCCCGGACTTAGTCCCGATGTCCTGGAAGAACTCAAACCTTACATGCAGTTGGCGGAAACCTTGGGTAACCTAGTAGGACAGTTAGCTGGTGGTAGGGTAGAATTGCTTAACGTCAGCTTACAAGGGGAACTAGCAACTAACAAGAGTCAACCTTTGGTGATTGCCTCCCTTAAAGGTCTACTTTACCAAGCATTGCGAGAAAGGGTAAATTACGTCAATGCTAGCATCGAAGCCAAAGAACGGGGCATTCGCGTTATTGAAACTCGTGATGCTGGAGTCAAAGACTATGCTGGTTCCTTGCATCTAGAAGCCACAGGTAATTTGGGTACTCACTCCGTAACTGGTGCTTTATTAGGTGATGGTGAAATTCGAGTTACCAATATTGATGGTTTCCCCATCAATGTACCTCCCAGCAAGCATATGCTATTTACCCTCCACCGCGATATGCCGGGAATTATTGGTAAAATTGGTTCCCTTTTGGGTAGCTTTAATGTCAATATTGCCAGTATGCAGGTGGGACGTAAAATTGTCCGTGGTGAAGCGGTGATGGTTCTGAGTTTGGATGATCCCTTACCAGAAGGAATTCTAGAGGAGATTACCAAAGAACCTGGAATCCGTGATGCCTACACCGTAACACTGTAAAACAGTTTGAACTCCCTTCGGGAGAGGGAGGGGGGAACAGGCAAAAGTGGAATTTTTTTGTCAGATACAAAATTTGTTGGTTGTTCTCCCCTCTCCCCAATCCATGGGTTCACATCCCCCACCATACTCATCCGCTGTTCCCTGCTGTCTGTTCCCTTTTACTTTTGGATTTGGGAGCGGAAAGTGAGAAATTGGTAATTGGGGATGGAGATTTTTTCTACTCTTTAATTCCCAGTACCCGTCCTTGACTCTCCAATCTCCAATCTCCAATCTCCAATCTCAAATCTCAAATCTCAAATCTCAAATCCTATGGCAAACACCTGGTGGGAATTACAAATTATTTGTCAGCCAGAACAAGAAGATTCTATCTTTTGGCGGTTGGAAAATTTTGGCTGTCGTGGTACTGCTAGTGAGAATAAGGACAATTACTGTCTAATTAGGGGTTACCTCCCGAAAATCAAAGCAGAAATGCTCGATTTGTCTGCACTGTCCCTGTGGCTACGTCAAGATGCTCTGAGTTTAGGATTATCTGAGCCTACCATGCATTGGCAGTTAATTGATGAGGAAGATTGGGCAAGTAGCTGGAAGGAATATTGGCAACCCCAGGAAATTGGCGATCGCTTCCTCGTCAACCCCGCATGGCTACCAATGCCAAAAGATTCTTCAAGGCTCGTCATTCGTCTAGACCCAGGTGTTGCATTTGGCACAGGAAACCATGCTACTACTCAGTTGTGTTTGGAATCGCTGGAAATGCGTTTCAGCAGTAATCCTTTCCTGCAAGAGCCAGAAAATAAACATGTGGTAATTGCTGATATTGGCTGTGGTTCTGGTATACTTTCTATTGGGGCATTGCTTTTAGGAGCAAAGAAGGTTTATGCTGTAGACACAGATCCGTTAGCAATCAAATCTACTGCTGAAAACTCTGCTCTCAATCAGATTAATCCCGAAAGTTTAGTAGTAGCTGAGGGGAGTGTAGAGGTTGTAGAACAGCTAATATCCGAACCTGTGGATGGTATAGTCTGTAATATTTTGGCACATGTGATTATTGATTTAGTTCCAAAAATGAGTGCGATCGCGAAATCAACTACTTGGGCTATTTTCAGTGGTGTTTTAACTGAACAATCCAAAGAAGTTATCGATGTTTTAGAACAACATGGTTGGGTAGTTGCAACCCTCTGGAAACGCCAAGAATGGTGTTGCTTAAATGTTAGGCGTTCTTAGTGTGTTCGTGTTACAAATCTTAACACTAAGACACTAAGACACGAAGAAGAGAAATATTTAAATTACAGATTGTAAATATTGTACTAAGTCTTTAGCTTTCAATGCTCCCTCGATTCGATCTACTTGCTGACCTTGTTTGAATAATACAATGGTTGGGAGGGCGTTGATTTGGTATTTACTTGCTAATTCAGTATATTTTTCGGTGTCAATTTTGACAATTTGTATCTGACCTTGCATTTGTGCGTTTACCTTTTCTAATTCTCGCGCCATAATTTGACAAGGACCGCACCAGTCAGCATAAAAATCTACTAGTACAGGGACATCGGAAGCAGATAGCATTTCTTCAAAGCTGTTAAATTGCTTTTTAGTAGCCATATAATACCTACCATTATTTTGATTGTTTGATTTCAATAGTAGTTGTTGTAACTAAAAATGGCTGTAACATCATTTTTTTTTAATGGAAGGAAGCCATTGAAATTTCAGATTTGACTGGATTTGACTGGGAAACTCCAAGAACAAGCATTTTAGAGTTGTAGTCTAGTTATTTGCAATTACCAGACACTCGTTTTCAACTTTACTTAGCATATCTTTAAAAGCAGGAGTATAGCGACCATCTTTGTCTACAATTTTTTGGAGTGTATAATCACCAATTCCTGGAATTAGACGGAACCAGAGATTCTTGCGTTTCCAAGTATCCCCATTGTGAGAGTTTTCATCTTGACACATTGTGAAATCTACAATCCATTTAGGAGTGGGTATACCAAATGTCAGGGGTATGATTTGCGCTATCCTCAAAGTTTCGTCTTCAAATTGAATTTTGTAGGTTAAGCGAGTCAACCAAACAGCAAGAAGTAATAATTGTCCTGGAATAGAGTTGTGAAAAGTCCATTGTACCTCTGCAAATACTGGTAGAAACAAAGTTAATTTTTCTGCATCCCATTCTGAGTTATACATAAAAGTCATGCAATCATCTGGAAGTGGATTCCCATCCATAAAAAATACACCTTTGAGGATGTCTGGTAAGTTAGTTTCTTTAGTTGGCTTTATCCAGGTTGCGATGTTATCAAGTTGCTGCTTTTCAATTTTTAGAATCATGATTTAAGAATAGTTAGAAGTTTGGAGTTTGGAGTTTGGAGTTTGGAGTTTGGAATTGTTCCAGACACGACATATCGGGTCTGTACTGAATTTGGAATTAGGAGTTTGGAATTAGGAGTTTGGAATTAGGAGTTTGGAATTAGGAGTTTGGAGTTTGCAGTTTGCAGTTTGGAATTAGGAGTTTGGAATTAGGAGTTTAGAGTTTGGAGTTTGGAGTTTGGAGTTTGCAATTAGAAGTTTGGAGTTTGGAGTTATGAGTTAGGAATTTAGAATCTAAGACTGATAACTCCAAATTTATTAATCTTTAAGAACGCGCAAATCCTTTTAAAACTAAATCATTAGGAGTGACATTAGTAAATCTTTCAAATTCCCACTTAACTTCTGTAAATGATTCCCATTTATATTTCTTAAACAGATATAAACAGAAGATATTAATTAACCCAATAGCAAGACTTCTTCCCGGACAAACTCGTTCATGTTCGTAACCATTCCAGGATAAAATATCCGAAAAGTCTCGTTCAATATCAAAGCTATCTGGATTTTCATATCTTTGCGCATCTCTATTAGCAGTGAAGATAGAAGCAACTAAACGAGTACCTTTTTGGAATGGACATTTGACTTCACCAAAATCAATTTCTCCTTCTTCTTGACTAAGTTGACCGACAAATCTTACTGGTGGATAAAGACGAGCAGTTTCTAGAATTATTTGATTAATAATAATTGAATTTGAGAGAGCATTTTCATTCAATATTTCTTGCTCACCCCAAACAGCATTCACTTCTGTAATTACCTTATTTCTTAACTCTTCATCCAAGCACAAAACCCCAATCACAGAACCCAAAAGCGCACTTGTACCAGCAGTTCCAGCAATATGAATCATGTCGAAAAGTGAATTGCTGATTTGGTGTTCATTCAGTTGATATTTAGCACCTGTTTCTAAATAAGATGACCATTTGGGAGATTGTTTATATCTTTGAGTTAAATGCTTACGATGTCTAATTACCGGTGCTGTTAATACCCATAGTAGATACTTAGTGACAAAATTGGGTAAGCTTATCAGACCTATACGTTGAAGAAAATTAACTGATCCGGTCATTTCTAGCTCAGATAATGACATTTGGAAAACCAGTTGATGCAAAATTACCAACATCATCTTTGGTAAATCACTAATATGTAATTCACCTTTATTAGCTGCTGTGGCTAAACATTTATCGACTAAATTACCCAAAAGTTCCACATTTTCAGATGGTTCTGGTAAAGCTTGCAAAGATACAGCACGAGTACCTGTATGTTCCCTACCATTCATTCCCAAACTGAGTGGATTATTGAGCAGATAACTAGGGGCTAATACCTTAAAAATACCTAAATCATTTCCCCGTAATTGAGGTTCTACTTGCATCAATTTCTTAACTTCAGCGTGAGAAGTATATATAATTGCTTGCTCTAAGGCAAAAAATTTGTCTCCAATATTTTCCTTGGCTGTATACAGAAAACTCTTCAATTTTTGGAGAATGACAAAGGCATCCAGATAATAAAGCCGCAAGCGCAGCAGTTTACCAATTCTACTGTTGTAACCGACTTTTGCTAAAGTCTGTGAAAGTCTAATTTGGCGTTTATGTGCCTGAATAACTTGTTCTTTGATTGACATAATTTCCCTGTACTATTTAAATAATCAAGATAGATTTTAGGCAGAAAAAGTAACCATCATCTCCTAAATATTAATACTTTGAGGAATTTTAGTAGGAAGTAGATATTCATATTTGGGACGCTTTTTATTGCGTTCTGTGATGATTTTTTCAATCTCCTGTAGATTCTTCTGAAATCCCTGCAAAGCTGCTTTGACCGAAGAATCTTGAAAATGTTCTTCAGGGTAATAACTCAGTTGATTGTAATAAATAGACCCCAGTAAATACCCCAAGTTTAATTGTCCTTGTGCCTGTTCTAGGGGTGGGAGTAAATTTAAATAGTCCTGTTTTTTCACCTCACCTTTGAGAAGGGATATTGGCTGATAACCAGCTGTAGGCACCGCTGGGGCATAGCTCATTATATCTTTCTGGGGAAAGTTAACCGCAGCATGTTGGGCACTAGCAGTGAAAATAATCAGGGTTATAGCATCAATGAGGTAACCTAAAGTCTGTATGCCTCCATCTTTTTCACCAAAATCAGGAACTCGTCCACCATCATAGGCACCAGCTTCCCTAGCCCAAGCTTGAAGATAAGTATCATTTTGCACATCTTGGTCACTTTGATAGTAAATGCTCAAATAGTCCGATACCCATTGATGAATCGCATCCCAAATTAGTAAGGCATCATCCCGGTAAGGATATACTGGTAACATTTTGGTGTCATCTACACCGCGTTTTTGCAGTTGCTTTGCTAACATCGCTTCATTGAAGCCATAGCTTTGTAAACCAACTGCTGCTAAAACCCGGGAATTATCAATAGTTGATGACAGTAGTTGATCTACACCACCACCAGGAGCAATTAGAGAACTTTGAGCTGCATCATTTATCGCTAAAGTACCCTCAAAATGAGGACGAAGTAGTAAACTTAAGGGATGATTATCCAGTAATTGACGATGAGTGGCGATCGCAAATGGACCAACAAATAGGTGAGTTCTCCCCAAATGGGTTACAGCTTCGTGAAAATTCACATCTGCTATCTGCACAATGGTTTTGGCAAATAGCCAAGCATATTTATCGGATTTGGGGGTCACAATAGGGACATCTCCTGGATTTTGGCTGCACTGAATGGCTACTGGACGCATCAGGGTTGATTCATCTGCACCCTTGGGGACTGCAAATAATGCTAAGGGAGCATAAATATATTTTTGCTCTTTGGGAAAGGTTCCGTTAACTGCTCCTGCTAAAATTCCATAATCAGCTAGATAAAGTCTTCCTTGTTCTCCTGCTGCTGCTAAGGAATCATCGCTTCCCATTACTTCTTGATATTGAGTCTCTGTAACTGGAAACCTATCTCCCAGTTTGTTTACCCGCTCAATCATCACCGGATTATAGCCAGCAACCCGCATATAGGCAAAAACTTCATCATCCTGGAAATTACTGGCTATCTCTGGTAAATCCATATAGGGAAACAAGTTTTTATACTCCTGTATATCCTGTACATGTCCTGTAGGACGTCCTTGAAACAGAAGTTTGAGAATCCGGTTTAAAGAATCTTGAAAAATTGAAAGTCCCGTGGTTTTGAGTATCAAGAAGAATAAGTCATCCAGTTCTTTATAATCTTTGGAGAATCCTTTGAGTATTAACTGGGGGAAAATTTGTAGGAACCTGCCAATAACGCTGATTTGGAAAGGTATGGCTCCTTTTAGTAATACTTCCAGGATAAACATCCTCACATCATCCCTAACCTCCATCGAACCTTGATTTCCCCGGTTCGTAATCAAGCTATTCACAAAGGTAATCTTTAGTTGCTTAGCTAATAAACGAAACCAACCAGTAGAGAAGTTTTCCCCATCCGGAAGCTTATCCACCATAGCAATGGGTGGTATGCGAGTATAGCTATATTTATATTTACCCCTTGCAACTTCCAATGTCCTACTAGATATCAAATTTTCTCCTTGGTTTGGTAATCCAGAATTCATAACCAATTCTCCTTGTATCTCAACTATTGAATAAGACTTCAAAAGTTAAATCGCAAAAAACGCTTATCTTAATATTTCTTAATAAACTCTGTCTGCAAAATAGGGAATAAGTAAACTTTTATTGCAATTTACAAAAATGATATTTCTCTCCAGTTTCCGAACATTTGTACTAAAAAGTCTCATTTGCGACTAACGAGATTTCAATGGTTACAGCAGCATATTTTGTGCTATAATTGGAATCGAGTGGGTTGTCCTGCGCATTTTTTTATGATGATTTCATGACATAAGCATGTCATTGTTTATTGATATTTATCCAGAAAATTTTCTAGTTCCAAATCACCCTATGATAAATAACACGGTGAATTGAAAACACTAAGGAATAATGGAAATATTGCCAGAAAATTTGCAAACTTTGCACGGACAGGTGGCAATTATCACAGGTGCGTCCCGAGGAATTGGCAGAGCGATCGCTCAAGAATTAGCAAAGTACGGTGCAAGTGTAGTTATTAATTATGCCAGTTCGAGTCAGGCAGCAGAGGAACTAGTTACAGAAATTACTTCGGCTGGAGGAAGTGCCATTGCTGTGCAAGCTGACGTTTCCAAAGGGGAACAGGTAGATGCTTTGGTAAAGAGCGTCATGGAAAAGTTTAGTCGTGTGGATATTTTGGTGAATAACGCCGGAATTACCAAGGACACCTTGCTGTTGCGGATGAAGCCAGAAGACTGGCAAGCAGTGATTGACCTGAATTTGACTGGTGTATTTTTATGTACTCGCGCCATCAGTAAAATCATGCTGAAGCAGAAATCCGGACGAATTGTGAATATAGCCTCCGTAGCTGGACAAATGGGTAACCCCGGACAAGCAAACTATAGCGCTGCTAAAGCCGGGGTAATTGGTTTTACCAAAACCGTAGCCAAAGAATTTGCTTCCCGTGGCATTACGGTCAATGCTGTAGCCCCTGGTTTTATCGCCACCGACATGACTAGCGAACTCAAATCGGAAGATATCCTCCAATTTATTCCTTTGGGTCGCTATGGTCAACCAGAGGAAATTGCAGGCATGGTGCGCTTTCTAGCTGCGGATAAGGCTGCGGCATATATTACTGGACAGGTGTTTAATGTTGATGGCGGTATGGTGATGTGATTGGTGATGGGTAATGGGTGATGGGTAATGGGTAATTGGTAATTGGTAATTGGTAATTGGTAATTGGTAATTGGTAATTGGTAATTGGTAATTTGGCGCCTCATGGGCGCAAGCATTGCGCCCCTACGCGCCTCCCTAATTCTTCCGCATTTTGTGCCAGACGGTAAAGCCTAACAGGAGGATAATACTTAGGGTAGTAGTAAGTATTACTACCATAGTCATCCCTTTAATTCTCATTGCCAGCCAGTTGCACATCAAGGCAATTGACCACAAAATCAAAGCCGCACGACGCTGGGATAAACCCCAGGCAAGCAAGCGGTGATGTAAGTGGTCTTTACCGGGGGTGCTAAGGGGGTTTTTCCCTGCCATCAGCCGTCTGACAAATACTTGGGTGGTGTCTAATACTGGTAAAAGCAAAAACAACACCGGAGGCACTAGGGAGAAAATTGTAGTCACCTGCAAATCTCCCAAGATGGCTGTAGCCGCTAGCACATAGCCAAAAAAGTATGCCCCGGCATCACCCATAATGATGTGAGAGGGGTGGAAATTATGGCGTAGGAAACCCAGCGCAGCACCTCCCAAAGCTGCCAAAACCAACGTAGCTGCTGCCCAATTGGGATATTGAGCTGACACGGCTAGCAAACTCATGGCAGTGATAAAACTCACCCCTCCTGCTAAGCCGTCCATACCATCCATCAAGTTGATGGCGTTGGTAATTCCTACTACCCACAGCACCGTCACCAATATGGAAATGAGAGAGTCAACAGGTGTGCCAAAAGTGACATCAATGCTGATGCGATTAGAAACCAACAACAGCGCTGTGAAAATTTGCACAAATAAACGGACTACGGGGGGTAAACCAAATTGGTCATCGATAAAGCCCACGAGAACTAAAATCGAACCCCCTAGGAGGACTGTCTGTACTTGAGCTAAGACATTTTGCAGTTCTATGGGTCGTAGGAGGCTAGCGAGGATAATTGCTGCCACCACCCCCGCATAAATAGCCAAACCGCCAGCATTGGGCAGAGGTTCTCGATTCAAGCGACGGGCATTTGGTTGATCTGCCCAACCCACCCGCAAGGCAAATTTGCGGACTGCGGGAATCAAGCGCCATGTAACAGCCCAAGCTAATAAAAATGTAAATACTACCGCCAACCAGCCGGAACCGCCAGGTTCAGCAATTCCGATTGCTTTGAGGGAGCTGTAAATATCCATCTCCCAATTCCAGTATTAGTACTAATGTTTATTTAATTTCGGGATCACATGTATATTAATCAATTTTTTTCCATTTAACTCTAACTTGATTGAGAAAGAGTATTAGCACTCTTGGCATCTGAGTGCTAAATTGTCTAATGGAAGCGATAGAGAAGTAAAACATGGCGAAGATTGTTTCCTTTGATGAAGACTCTAGACGGGCGTTAGAACGGGGTATTAATGCCCTGGCTGACGCAGTGAAGATTACTCTGGGACCAAAAGGTCGCAATGTCCTTTTAGAAAAAAAATTTGGCGCACCCCAAATTGTTAATGATGGTATCACCGTTGCCAAAGAAATTGAATTAGGAGATCCTTTAGAAAATACAGGGGCAAAACTCGTGCAAGAAGTTGCCTCGAAGACTAAAGAAGTGGCTGGGGATGGTACTACCACAGCGACGGTGTTAGCACAGGCAATGATTCGCGAAGGGTTAAAGAATGTTGCAGCGGGAACAAATCCTGTTGCAGCACGGCACGGAATTGAAAAAACCGTGGAAAAACTGGTTGGGGAGATCGCTAAGGTAGCCAAGCCAGTGGAAGGTGATGCCATAGCGCAAGTTGCTACGGTTTCTGCTGGTAACGATGAAGAAGTTGGGGCTATGATTGCCGAAGCCATGGCAAAAGTCACCAAAGATGGTGTAATTACCGTGGAAGAGTCGAAGTCCTTGACAACGGAATTGGAAGTTGTAGAAGGGATGCAAATCGACCGGGGTTATATTTCTCCCTACTTTATCACCGATAATGAACGGATGACGGTAGAATTTGAGGGTGCCCGCATTCTGATTACTGATGGTAAGATTAGCAGTATTCAGGATTTAGTTCCGGTGTTGGAAAAAGTTGCCCGTGCTGGTCAACCTCTGCTGATTATTGCCGAAGATGTGGAAGGAGAGGCATTGGCTACTTTGGTGGTTAACAAAGCCCGGGGTGTACTTTCGGTGTGCGCTATTAAAGCCCCTGGATTTGGCGATCGCCGCAAAGCGATGTTACAAGATATTGCGATTCTTACCGGTGGACAGATGATTTCTGAGGAAATCGGCTTAAGCTTGGATACTGCTTCTTTGGAAATGCTGGGTACGGCAAGAAAAATCAGCATTGATAAAGAAAGTACTACCATTGTTGCCGCTGGGGAACATACACAGGAGGTACAAAGCCGAATTGGTCAAATTCGCAAGCAGTTGGAAGAAACTGATTCTGACTACGATAAGGAAAAATTGCAAGAACGGATTGCCAAGTTAGCTGGTGGTGTGGCAGTAATTAAAGTGGGTGCAGCCACGGAAACGGAACTTAAAGACCGTAAATTGCGCATTGAAGATGCTCTGAATGCCACTAAAGCTGCTGTGGAAGAAGGTATTGTTCCCGGTGGTGGTACAACCTTAATTCACTTAACTACCAAAATTGATGAGATTAAGCAGAGTCTCAGTGAAGAGGAAAAAATTGGTGCTGAGATTGTAGCGCGATCGCTAGATGCACCTCTGAGGCAAATGGCAGATAATGCTGGTGTAGAAGGTTCGGTAGTGGTCAATCAAGTACGTACCACCGAATTTAACATCGGTTACAACGCCATTACTGGGGAGTGTGAGGACATGATTGCTGCTGGGATTATTGACCCGGCAAAAGTGGTACGTTCTGCGCTGCAAAATGCTGCTTCCATCGCTTCTATGGTTCTGACTACAGAAGCGATTGTGGTGGAGAAACCCGAACCTAAACCTGCTGCTGCCCCTGATATGGGTGGCATGGGTGGTATGGGTGGTATGGGTGGTATGGGTGGCATGGGTATGCCTGGTATGGGTATGATGTAGCCCCTATCAAAATAATACGGGAGCGTGAGAACCCCTAGCTTTTAAGCAGGGGATGTAGGCGCAGCCTTCCCGCAGGGTAACGCGACGCGACGGGTTTTAACCCGGCGTTTTCAGTGATAGACTAGAAAATATTCTCCTAACTCAGGATGAAAAACTCCAAAAACAAAACGTGTTAGCAGAATTGAAAGACCCAAAAGTAGCCGCACAGCCACGAAAAATGGTCGAGGCGGGTAGAACTGTTTGAGCCAGTCAAAGCCCCTTTGGGGGCAGAACAACGTTACGGAGTGGGGCTTTAGCCCACGTAGTAACAACAGTTCGGAATCCTGGTTTTTCAAAGCCAGGAGAGTTCAATTTAACCCTAATATTTTATAAAGTATAAACAGTTTGTCTTCATCAGACAAGCTGTTTTTTTCTTTGATGTTTTGAGATGATCAACCCAGACATCATAAACTTATATCTTGTACCAAAGTATTAATACGGAATTTTAATTGTTTGAATAAACATATATTTTTCTCAATAACACGATAAATTAGGTTTTTGAGCCTGTGTAGGCAGAGAGAAGTTGGGGGTATCGGTTTGGGTCCCACCAAACTTCGGAGCTTAGATTGTATGGTTCCTGACCCTTATAGAGTCGAGGTGCAAAATGTCAGATAAACGCCATTAGGTAAAAGCCCATGGTTAAAAAGCGTCGTCAGCGTTCATCCAAAACCAAAAGCAAAAAAAAGCAGGAATTTTATCACCAACCAAGGAAGATGCCGGGAACAATTATTATTGACGAAAATGCTGAAAGTTCTTCTATGTATTTGATTGAATATAATTTGACAGAAGTCATTTATCAGCCAATTAAAACACCAGAAGAATGTAGTAATTTTCTGGATAAAACATCAATTTCTTGGATAGATGTACGTGGTTTGGGTACTGAAGATATCTTGCAAAAGATGGGAGTAGTTTTTGATTTACATCCTTTGGTATTAGAGGATGTTATTAACGTGGTAGAACGCCCAAAAATAGAAGAACATGAAGGGCAATTAGTGATTATTGTCCGTATGGTAATACCAAAAAAAAATGATGGTTTTCATAGTGAACAAGTCAGCATGATATTGGGAGAAAATTACCTGTTGACATTACAAGAGGAACCAGAACATGATTGTTTTAGTCCAGTAAGGCTGAGAATTCGTTATAACAAAGGCATCATTCGTAAACGGGGAGTTGATTATTTAGTTTACGCACTCTTGGATGCCATTATTGATGGTTTTTTCCCTGTGTTAGAGATGTATGGAGAAAGAATTGAAGATTTAGAATCAGAAGCAATTTTTAATCCCAGCCGCGAAACACTACAAAAAATATATAGAATTCGCCGAGAATTACTACAATTACGTCGTAGTATTTGGCCCCAGCGGAATGTGATTAATTCGTTAATTCGAGATAGTAATGAATTAATTAGTGATGAAGTCAGAATTTACCTGCGAGATTGTTACGATCATACAGTACAGGTTATGGATATGGTAGAAACTTACCGAGAACTTTCTTCTAGTTTAATGGATGTATATTTGTCAGCAGTTGGGAATAAAATGAATGAAATTATGAAGGTATTAACTGTAGTTTCATCTATCTTTATTCCCTTGACTTTTATTGCTGGAATATATGGGATGAATTTCAATACGCAAAAATCACCGTATAATATGCCTGAACTAAATTGGTATTGGGGTTATCCCCTTTGCTTGACACTAATGGTAATTATCGCCATTAGCTTGCTTGTATTTTTTTGGAAACGAGGCTGGTTAGAAAATTCTTCGACGATTAAACATGATTAAATATTGGCAATCACTCATCGTCATTGACAATCAACAGTATATACACAAATAGTTAACATTTTAGATCATGAACACTACTGCTGACCAAAATTTACTTGTTTTGACACTGTACATCATCGGGGTCATTTATACGTTTAATCGGATGATTGACTCAATTGCTGACAAAATTAAAATTGAGTTCGACCCGAAAAAGACTGTTGCTGAACAATTGAAAAAAGCTGAACTCGAAGACAAAATAGAGATTTCTTTCGGGATGAATGCTATGTACTCTCTAGATGAGTTAAAAGAGTTATCCCTGAGTCTGAAAAATAAATCTAAGGAGTTGGTTGTATATGTTGACTGGGATAATAGTTCTTTTGTGGGAGTTGATGGGCGATCGCGACGATTAATTCGCAAGTCACCTGGCATGATTCGCGACCTTGCTGTATCCCAAACACCAAGTCCAATTGTTCCTGAGAAAACCCTCAAAGAAACAGTGACGGCAGAAGATGCTCTCAAGCGGGAAGAAAATGGAACTTATACCGTAGACAGTCCCATTGCTACTATCCCAGGGTTGAAGAAGGGTGTAAAGCAAAGCAATTTTTCTGTAGATTTAGTGTTACGGATATCTGAAGCTGCTTACGGTGTCGCTTACGGTAAAAATATTCCTCCTGTATGTAGCATTAATTGTCCCTTTAATGTCACCAAACTACATTGGACTTATGCTTTACCTTGGAATAAAAAGCGGAAATGGGTAAAACAGGGAACAGGGAATAGGGAATATGGAATAGGGAACAGGGAAAAGGGAATATGGAGAAGTATATGTAGGGTGCGTTACGGACTTCCTCCTAACGCAACCTTCTAAAATCTGCGATTGTTTACGTAAATATATTGGAAATATGATGAAAGTAACTGAAAAAATCCTCTCCCAACTACCAGGTGATGTTTTGGGGGGGTTACGTCGTGGCGATCGCGTGTTGACAGGATTGCGGGAAGGTAGTACTGCAGTACCAGTGGCAGTTACAGAAAGTTCAGAATCTTTGGATACCCTGGATTGGGATGTTGTCATTTGCGGGGGTACTTTAGGGATTGTAATTGGTTGTGCTTTAGCTGTGAGGGGATTGCGGGTAGCTATACTTGAAAGGGGAGTTTTGCAGGGAAGGGAACAAGAATGGAATGTCTCTCGCAAAGAGTTAGAGGTGTTATTGGAATTGAATTTGCTGAGGGAGGAGGAATTAGAACAAGCTATTGTTACAGAATACAATCCAGCAAGAGTTAGTTTTGCGACTGGTTCAGAGGTTTGGGTACGGGATATACTGAATATAGGGATAGATCCAGTTTATCTGTTGGAAACCCTCAAACAACGATTTTTGGCTAGTGGGGGTAAGTTATTTGAGAATACCCCCTTTCAGGAAGCGGTAGTACATACAGATGGAGTACGAGTAAACCAGGAATTTAGCACCAGGTTGTTGTTAGATGTGATGGGACATTTTTCTCCCATGGCTAAACAAGTGCGTCAGGGGAAAAAACCGGATGCATTGTGTGTGGTTGTGGGAACTTGTGCAGAAGGTTTTCCGGAAAACCCAACTGGGGACTTGTTGTTATCATTCACACCCTTAGAAAACCAGTGTCAATACTTCTGGGAAGCTTTCCCAGCCAAAGATGGGAGAACAACTTACTTGTTTACCTACATGGATGCACATCCACAAGCCATGGGATTAGAAGCAATGTTTGAGGAGTATTTCCGCTTGCTACCAGAATATCAAGGGGTGACATTAGACCAGCTTACCTTTAAACGGGCACTGTTTGGCTTTTTTCCTTCCTATCGTCAAAGTCCCCTGAAAACCCCTTGGAATCGCATTCTACCAGTGGGAGATGCTAGCGGTAGTCAATCTCCTTTAAGTTTTGGTGGTTTTGGTGCAATGTTACGTCATTTAAAACGTTTAACATTGGGGATTGAAGAAGCATTACAAACGGAACAATTATCAGCAAAAGCCCTATCACTCCTACAACCATATCAACCTAGTTTAAGCGTAACTTGGTTATTTCAAAAAGCAATGAGTGTTGGTATCAATCAAAAAATTGCTCCGCATCAAATCAATCAGTTGCTATCAGCAGTGTTTCAGGAAATGCAAGGCTTAGGTGAAGGGGTACTCAAGCCATTTTTACAAGATGTGGTGCAATTTAGCGGATTAACAAAAAGTCTTTTAAAAACTAATTTATCTCATCCCGGAGTAGTTATCAAAGTAATTCCCCAAGTGGGTTTTATGAGTCTATTAGATTGGATGGTGCATTATGTCAATTTAGGTGTTTATTCTATCCTCTTTTCTCTGAGTCCTATGTTAGAAAATTGGATAAAAACATTACCTAGTTCTTCCCAATATTATTGGCATCGCCGTATTGATGCTTGGAAGTATGGTTCAGGTGCAGATTACTCAGATTAACGATGTTTTAAAACCTCTATTAATAGGTGTGAGAAAAACATGATTGAGAAACCATCCTCAGAGATAAAATACTTTGCCGTGCTGATTAGTTTACTACGTGATCGGCAAATATTTCTAGAGGAAATTCGCCAGGAAATCAGATTACCAATTAAAATCATTTCCTTATTAGTGTGTAGTTCCTTATTTCTGGCTATTTATGGAGGTATAATTGGTGCTTTTCATAGCTGGATGCAAGCTTTTTCTTCCGCAGTTAAACTACCAGCACTATATTTAATTACCCTCTTGATTTGTCTACCGACATTGTACTTTGCTAATATCATTTTTGGTTCCAAACGAACATTTCCTCAACATTTTGCTTTAGTACTAACAGCACTTGCAATCACCAGTGTGTTGTTATTTAGTTTTGCACCCATCACGCTGTTCTTTATGCTGAGTACCAACAATTATCAGTTCTTAATTTTGTTGAATGTCATCATTTTTTCTGCAACTGGTTTTGTAGGAGTTTCAGCCTTATATAAAGCCACAACCATAGTTTTAGAACAGGATGGTGAAGGCATAGATAACCGGAGAAAACTTATCCGTTCTTGGTTATTTCTTTATGCTTTTGTAGGTAGCCAATTAGGATGGACACTCAGACCTTTTTTTGGTACACCAAACTCCCCATTTCAACTATTTCGAGAAAAGGAAGGCAACTTTTATATGAGTATTATTCAAGCTTTAGGTTACCTATTTGGAATTAGAAACTAGTAGGGGCGCAATGCTTGCGCCCAATAGTTATCAATTAGGAATTAGTAGGGGTACAATGCTTGCGCCCAATAGTTATCAATTAGGAATTAGGAATGATGAATTAAGAATTAGTAGGGCTACAATCTTTGCGCCCAATAGTTATCAATTAGGAATTAGTTATCAATTAGGAATTAGGAATGAATTAGGAATTAGGAGTTAGAAATTAACTTTTTTCATGTTTGTAAGTCTAGGTAAAATTCAAATAGTTTGTCAATTCATTTACAATTCTCACAAATATAAATTTAAATCCCTATGTTAGAAAAAAAATCAAAATCCCAAGGTATTCAACATTTTGGTGTTCTCCTCAATTTACTACGCGATCGCCAAGGTTTTCTAGAAGAAATTCGCCAAGAAATACGATTACAAAATAAAACCACTTCTCTCTTAGTTTCCAGTTCCATATTCTTTGCTATTTATGGGGCAATTATTGGTGCATCTAATAGTTTACCCCAGGCATTATCTAGTGCAATAAAAATGCCTGCATTCTACCTCTTAACCCTGATAATTTGTTTCCCAACCTTGTTCTTTTTTAATGTCTTATTTGGTTCCAAAAGTACTGTTCAACAACATTTTGTAGTTCTACTCACAGCAGTATCGGTAATTAGCGTTTTACTATTTAGCTTTGCACCAGTAGCACTCTTCTTTTTAATCACTACCCCCGATTCCTATCAATTTTTCAAGATTTTAAATGTCTTGATTTTCGGAATCACAGGTTCTTTTGGAGTGAAGTTTTTATATGATGGAATGCAGTTACTATCACAACAAGATGAAGTCGGTAAAGGTACTCGCACCACAATTTTAAGATCCTGGTTATTTCTATATGCTTTTGTAGGTATGCAATTGGGATGGTTTCTCAGACCATTTTTTGGCGCACCAGATAACAAATTTGAATTATTTCGAGAAGTTCAGGGAAACTTTTATCTTGATATCGTATCAGCAATTTCAGAAATTCTAGGTTTTCGTTAATTGAATGGAAAAATAAAGAACTAATAATCAATTAATTAATTTGTAGGGTGTGTTATGCCATAAGCTAACGCACCTTGAATTATAATTTTAGTTATATAAATGTGCATCACCATAACACACCGGAATGCACCTCCCTAAAAACGGGTTTTATTGGTAATATTGACGGTTTCGACCTGCTTACCCTCGAATCGTGCAAGATATGACCTAAATAACCCACCCTACTTTTGGTTAATTGAATGGAAAAATAAAGAACTAATAATCAATTAATTAATTTGTAGGGTGTGTTATGCCATAGGTTAACGCACCTTGAATTATAATTTTAGTTATATAAATGTGCATCACCATAACACACCGGAATGCACCTCCCTGAAAACGGGGTTGATTGGGAATATTGACTGTTTCGACCTGCTTACCCTGGAATCGTGCAAGATATGACCTAAATAACCCACCCTACTTTTGGTTAATTGAATGGAAAAATAAAGAACTAATAATCAATTAATTAATTTGTAGGGTGTGTTATGCCATAAGCTAACGCACCTTGAATTATAATTCTAGTTATATAAATGTGCATCATCCTAACACACCGGAATGCACCTCCCTCAGAGACCGGGTTTATTGGGAATATAGACCTGTCAAAACCCTAATTTTTCCTTCATAAACCCGGTTTCTAACCCAGGTGCAAGATGTGTGTTACGCTAAAGTGATAACATACCCTAGTTTTATAACTATAGCTATATCGATACCTATGACTAAGTTTTCGTCAATAGAATGGGAAAATAAAAAATTAATAATCAATTAATGAATTTATAGTAGGGTGTGTTATAAAGTAGGCTAACGCACCTTGAATTTTCATTATATAAATGTGCGTTACCTCATATCTTGCACCATTCTCAACAAAATCAAAAAAACCGGGTTTCTAAACGAAAAATTAAGGTTTTGAGACTGAGAGATTTGCAAGAAACCCGGTTTTTAGTCCAGGTGCAAGATGTGCGTTACGCTAAAGCGATAACGCATCCTACTTTTCTAGTTTTCTAGGTTTTGGTTAATTAAATGGAAAAACAAATAATTAATCATGCATAAATTTATAATGCTGTATTGCTATCTGTTTATATCCAAATTCGACCAGGGGACAGTACCACTTTACATCTACCACAGAGTTAATTAGCAACGTCAAAATTCTTATACTCTCTAATGTACTTAAATGGAAAAGGGATTACGGTACTTTGTCCGGTGCGGACAAAATCAACATCCATAGTTGGAAGAAGTTGTCTAAAAATTAGCTTTGATCCTTTCACCGCAGCAATTCTACGGACATGACATGCATCCTTGAAAGAAAATTGTACATTTTCTCTTCTTCCTCCAACAAAGTAATAAGCTTCTTCTTCAGTTTCGCTGAAATATTTTATGTTGAGAGAAGCATCGAATAAATCTTCAAGGGTTTCTTTCTGTTTTGGAAAACTCAGTCTAATTTGATGTTGATTAACAAGATATTCTCTAAATTCTCTTGCTACTTTTGTAGTTTTTCCCAGTTTATTATTTAAAAGTATTCGGAATCTCTCTTTGTCTAATTCACTGTTCCCTAATCTTTGCAATTCATCAAATAAAGCTACAAGTTTATCACTATCTTCCTGAAAATAATCAGTCATGAATTCTTTGATTAAGTTTGCCAAATCACTTCCAGTTTGTTTGTTTTGGGGAAGATCCATTTTGACTTCCTTAATAATATCTTCAATTTTATCAAGGTTAGGAATAGTGACTTCATCGGTACGAAATATCCGATTTATATCACCTGTATTTGACTCAACTAGTCCTTCCAAATTTTTAAGTTTCTTGCCAGATTTATCATCTATCATTAAGTCTATATATTTTTGAAATTCTTGATAGTTAAATAAATTTTGCTCATGTATCTGATGACATTCAAAACTACCATCAGGTTGAATTTCCATAAAAACAACATGTTCTGCATCTTCATCCCAAGCAGCAAAAGTCCACATTCCTTTTAATTGAAGGTTATTCCAATCAAAAAGGTTAAATTTGCCATGACTAATATCACGTTTTATCAATAATTCCTTAAGGATTGTTTTTAGGACAGCGTCGGATGTCGTTTCGATAGATTCAATTGTAATATGCTGTCGATAAGTTTTCTTTGTTGAAGGACGATACTCATCATCTAGCTTCATCCTCTCATAATAATCAGCATCGTGAATAATTCTCAAGTTCAAAGCACCATCTTTATCACGTTTTCTACAAGTAATATTTTTTTTCTCTGTCACATATTGAGGATGGAGAAATGTTTTGATTTGAGTGACCAAATCACGAGATTCTTCATTGTTTACTGTATCTACTATATTAATTAGCTCTCCATCTAGTAGTGAACGAAGTTTTTCTGGTTTTTGAAGTAAAGTGTTATTGAGTTCGATAGTATCTTCAATTTCAAGGGTGGATAACTTAACATCCATGTACTTTGATAAATCTGCTTGAATTGTCGATATAAGTTTATGTAAAATACCTGCACGACTTTTCTCAAAATTATCAGTACTGCTAAAATCAAGAAATTGCTTAGATGCTTTTTTACCTTTTAAACCGCATTTAATATATCTTGAGTTTAACTCAACTTCCCCATCACGCTGTAAAAAATATCTCCGCAAGCTTCCAGTTGAAGCTTCAAATATATACTTAGGCTTTTCAAGAGCATTTTGGAGTTGTTGCTTACGTTTGGAATCACTAGTCTTTTTGAGTTCTGAACGAATCGAAATTTCCGTTCGGTAACGAACAGTTTCTACTTTGAGGAAGTATTCAGATGTTAAAGTTATTTTCGCAATATCAAGATAGGCTTTATTTTTACCTTCAAAATCTGGGACAAGTAACAATGAACCAGTTAAATTAGAGTAATTAAACTTAGCAAAACGTGATTTGGAGGAAGATAGTGAATTCAATAAAATCTGACCTAACCATGCTTCACAAATGCACTCTTCAGACTTGTCGCATATAGCTTTCGGAACAACTTCAATAACAGCATTGTCATCGAATTCTTTGTTATTTCTAATGTTGTGAAGAAGTTGATAAACATCAATTGGTTTGTTGAACATAGCATAGGCATATTTCTCATCCTGAGACATGACAGCAGCAGCATTGAAATCTTGACCAATAAGATAATCTAATTCTGCTGCTCCATACCAGTTTTTGTTGCTATCACGAGTCAAACGAATAAAAGCAAAGTCTTCTTTAATAGCGTCAATATTAAAATTGATTTCCAGACGGTTTGTAAAAATGGTCATTTGTGAAATTCCTTCAAAATAAATGTAAGTGCTTCATCGTCAACTTTATCATTTTTACACAGATAAGGTACTTCAATGATTTTCCTGTCAGATGAGATATATGGACGAAAAATTGTATTTGAACTACCAAGAATATTGATGATAAAAACTCTCTCTGCTTTAACATCAGTTATTTTTTCACGGATTTTTTGAATTTCTTTATTAGCGGGTACTTTAACCTGATCATTCCAAAATTTGAAATCTACATAAATGTTCTCATCCGTTTTAAAGTCAAAGCATTCAAATTCGTCTACCCCTAGTTCTAGCAGCTTAATCTTTAAGTACTTTTCCAGAATATGTTTTCCACAAACTTCACCTAATACTCCTTTATAAATATTATTGAAAATTGGGGGTGTTAACATAAGTTCTGATTCAGGAAATGTTGTTGCCCAGCCAGAATCAAGGAACAATTTATGTAAGATATCAATTCTCATCAAATCTGTAAGACGAGCGCTTCGTTCACTCACTTCTTTGACTTGTTTTTTACCATATTCTTCAGAGAAGAAAACTTCAATTTCTCTATAGTCATTTGTCTCTGAATAAAGATATGAACAGCCTGGTTTTGGCAATTTGAGATAAATATTATTCCAGTTTGGATTGCATTCTGTTTCTTTTGCAATCACAGGTTGACGGAGAACTTGTTTTCTCAGTCCTTGCCATTCTTTAACACTCTGAGGAGTCCATGGTGTATTCAATTGACGACGTATGTAAGCAGAAATGTGATTACTTCTTCTGGATGCACAATTTTGTAGTTCTCTTAAATCGTCGGATTCGTTTGTTGATTTTTCAACTGATTCAAGAAGAGCAGTATATTCACGAACAGGAATTACATCCTCTGGCAAAGAAAATCCAGCTAAGTGTTTTCGGATTGAAGCATCAGCAAGAATATGAATTGTTGGAGATTTCATATTAGTTCGGCATATGCGACCTATTGCCTGAATGATTACTTTATTCAAGTAGCGTGAATAAGCATTGGTATTATATAAACTGCTAAAATCCTTATTTTTATTAGTGTTTCTTCCTACATAACGCTGACAACAATTCTCTAACTTACTTTTAAAGTTACTTCGTGAAATCGCTCCATTTTCAACTAAAAATTCTAATTGAAAAAGGTATTTGATAAAATTTTCATCATCAATGGTATCACTGTAAATATTAACAAGTAAATTTGTTGGTTTATCCAGATAAATTCCGTTTATATCCATATTTTGATGCTTTGGTAAGCCATTAATATGTATTCGTTCTATAGAAGATGGAATAGGGAATTGTAGATTTTGCCCAACTCCAGTTGTTTGATATGAAGAGATAATAAATCGACGTTGATTATCTTTCAAGTCATTGAGCAATTGTTTTTTATTTGCCTCAAATTCATCTCCACTAAGCACAACAATCATATCAATATCTTTCTTATCATTTAATAGTAATTCAGCGTACTTATATAATATATCTAAATCGAACTCTGAATCTCCAGACTTTGGTAATTTGTTAAACAGGCAAAGAAACCCATGACAATCAGGATGGTCGAGAAAATATTTCCATACAGTTAGCAGTCTTACATAACGACAAAACAAAAATTTAATATAGTTTTTATTATCGTCTTTGATTCTATATTGAAGAGTGTTCCATAGGGAATTAGCTGCTGCTTTGTCATTAAAAACTTCCTCAAGTTGTTTGATTGCTTCCTCCTGTAAATCCGTTCCAATAAATTCAGTTTTGATATCGACTTGACTATACCCTTGAGTTCTTTGAGAATATTCATCCTTGAGATGAACAAGAGCATCATCTTTAATCCGTATAAATGAATCTCCCAAACGGGATTTCAAATATTCAATATCATAATTTCCAATGTTTGTATTAAGTCCAGCAGTCGCAGAAATTCCCACAACCATAGCTTTTGAACAGACTCCAATCAAAAAAGATTCGGGTGTACGGTTGAACTTAAACATATATATCTTCGACAAGGTATCATGCTCATCACTATCGACGATATCGTAGTAACTAAAGCCTGTATCATAAAACCCCTGACGTTGGATTGTTAATCTGTCTGTTTGCAGTCCATAAGGTAAATCACCTTCAAGAATGTTATTGGTCAAAAATTCAATATCTTTACTATCAAGACGAAAATGATTAAGAACTGTCTTTACAGCAGATTCGAGGGGAAAAATTTCTTCAACACTGTCATCTTCGTCTTTCAAATGGCAATAGTTCTCGGCTAAATACCCAATTCCTATCTGAAAGTAGGTCAAAAATCCGGCAATATCCCTTAGCAATGAGTAAAGGTTGACACCAGTTTTTTCTATTTTAGTATCAACAGGTTTAATCCAATTTATACATTTTTTTAAATCTTCAATAATATTGATTTGCTGATGACGGTCTAATACATTATGGAATTCATAATCATAGAATAAAAAGTTTCTTTTATTTGTCGAAAAGTCTTCATGTGATTTACATGTATGCTGTAATCTATATGTGTTAAATATGTAATCAGCTTTATCTCGGAAGGATTTAATCTGTTCTTGTAGGGTTAGCCAGTTCTTTCCTAAAGATTTTTGCTTTCGCCATTTGGATTCTTTCAATAGTGCTTCAGGACATTCATTTTGCATCAAATGGTTATGAATGTTCAAGAATAAATCAAGAATATCCACCCGATGCCGTAACCCTGATTTAATGATATTATTGAGGACAGCTTCTTTGGTAGTGTCAAACTCATCAATAAAAATAAGTGATTTATTAATTAACCGTTCATAAAAGTAATACGATGGTTCAACAAGTGTGGTATTTTTAGCCACGAACTTATCTATACTCAGAAACAAAACGGTTTTCTCATCTGTAAATACTGCGGGATAGAGTTTTCCAATCCATTGATACTCTTGATTAGTCTTTATGGCTGACAGACGGTCTTTTTTCGTTTGAAAATTTTCGTCTAATACTTTTTTGATAGATTTTCGGAATGTTGGTTCAAGATTTTCCCGAATTTCCGTTTCAATCTTATCTCTCAATGTTTTTGGAATTTGACTATTTTCGACAATTTCTATATAAGATTTTAATTGGGAATAAACTTCTGTCTGAAAATATTCTGGAATTTCATCATCTACTGCCAGTAATTGCTTAACAACATTCTCATAATTAGAATTAATAAAAAGTACATGTTTTTCAAAAGCATCTTCATTACCATCAGCAATAAAGTGGTTCCTTAACTCATCAATCGGCAAATTTTTCTTGAGATTGGTCAGAACAATAATCTTTCTTTTTTGAGCAGCAAATTCCCGGTAATTAGAATAGATAAATTTGATGACATTATATGTTTTTCCAAAACCAGTAGGCATACTCAGGAGAAGGAGTCCAGAATTATATTGTTTACAATATTATTTTAATATTTCTTCCATATTTTTTATAACCTTAGTAAAGTTTAAATCTGAAATAATTACCCCAATAATTAGGGAAAAACTGCCATATAATAGCACAAATTTTCTGTTTCGGCTTCAGGTTCAGGGAAAAAAAACAAAAAACTGAAGCGAAATCGTTACCCAGGATGAAGCAACATATTATATCTCCTGAAGCTACTCCCCTCCCGCTAGAAGATTACCGAATTGAGTGAGACTAACAAGAGGGGGAAGAGGGGCAAGAGGGGGAGAAATTTTTATAGGTAATCTTAGAACGAGAAGGGAGTAGTCAAGATTTATAGGAGATTATTGATTATTTTGCTCGTAGAAATATTGATGCTGGAGAACCTTTTGTTAACGCACCTTGAATTATAACTTTAGTTATATAAATGTACGTTACTTTTAGTAGGTTGAATTTTATTGCTGATTTAATTATGTAAAATTAAACCTTCAACTATTTTCTACTGTTATTTGTTGACAAGGACGGAACAGTCGCATATAAAAATACCCCGTTAAATAAACAAAATTAACTGCTATCAATAATCCTTTAGTAATCCAAGATTGCTGTAGGGGAAATACATAAAGAGTTGCAACTAAAACCAACAGCTTTTCAATTAAAGACACAACCCTACCATGATATTTGGGATTCCAATAGGAAATCGGACTAATAAAACGATAATGACTAAAGGGGAAAAAATGTCTATGTGCATCGTCATTATGTACAGGAAAATCAAATACAGAATGCACTAAGGCACTAATCCCAATAATTTCTAAATACCAATAACCCAAATAATGAGTAATCAAAATGCCAATCAAAGCTAATGGAATCGAGTGAAAACCATGGGTAATATTTTGCCAAAATGGATGATAGTAAATATTAGACCAAATTTTCTGTTCCGGTTGACGACAGATGAATTTTGCCCAAAAATACATCACAAACATCGGCATATCTGGTAACAATGCACCGACAACTATAGGTAAAGTAGCTGTCGGATGCTGTTGTGCTGTCAAAATCGCCAGGTTAAGGATAGCGTGACTGGGGGTGTTCATATTGGATAATTTATCTTGTTCACCTCCATTAGTTTACACTTTGTAATAGTGCTTGACTATGCAAAAGAAACCGCGTTTCTTTGAAATTTAAGACTCAAAGATACCCAACTAATAGAAACCTAGTTTCTTATATAATTGCTAGAAAAGATTATTTCCAGCGATTTCTCCCATCTAAAAATTTCAACTGTCTATACAAACAACCAATCAACGGTAAATTGACACCTGCTGCTTGCGCTTTTCTCAAAGGATTACCCACAATTGCTTCGACTTCCAAGGGACGGTGTTCGTCATAATCAATTTTCATACTGGTGCGGTAAGGCTTCATTTTTACAGTGTAATCAAGCATCATTTCAATGAAACCAACAGAGATAATACGTCCCCCACTTTTTGCACCTAACGCAACTTCATACATTAACTGTTCCACTAATTCACGAGTGTGAACATCTGCCATTAACTCATCTGTTGTAGCGTCAAGAATTACAGATAACCCATTGTAGGGAATATTCCACACTAACTTTTGCCAACGTCCTAATAGTAAATCCTCAGCTAATTCTATCCTAACCCCCGCAGTTTCAAAGTCCTTTTGTATTTGCTGCATTCTTTGGGTAATTCCCACGGGATAATAATCAACAGCATATTCTCCCAAAGTAATTTGTCCATAGTCTAAATGGCGAATATGTCCTAATCCTACTTTATTAGAACACAAAAAACACAACCCACCCATGACGCGATTACTACCAACAATATTCGCAACTTCTTCCTCAATTCCTAGTCCATTTTGTAATACCAATACCACCCCATCATCCTTAACCACAGACGGTAACATTTGCGGTAGTAAATCGTTTTGTGTCGTCTTGAATGCGACTATCACCACATCACATTTTGGCATTTTCGCCACATCACAGTAAGCCTTAACTTTGGGAAGGGTAAAATCACCATCTTTCGAGTCAATAATTAAACCATTTTTAGTTACATGTTCATAATCACGACGTAGTAAAAAATGAACATCAAATCCCCCTTTTTGCAACTTCGCACCGTAGAAACCACCTAAAGCACCAGTTCCTAAAATTGCATATTTGTAATTAGACATAACCAAAACAAAAGATTTCAACAATAAAGTATAATAATTTTTTACCCTTATACTAAAACAACTTGATATACCTCCGTTAAATTACATGCGGAAATAAACACAACTATATTAGGAAAGTCATATCTTGCACCACCCTAAGAAACCGGGTTTATTGATAATCACTAACTGAAAAACCTTAATTTTTGGTTGATAAACCCGGTTTCTCTGCGCTTGTTGCAACTGGTGC
>JAAUYI010193872.1_pt1 | contig 33124 bp, 25 predicted proteins | sample 7278041 | NCBI WGS metagenome assembly JAAUYI01 (sample SAMN14350216, study PRJNA611818) | marine sediment metagenome | isolation source: surface marine sediment (0.6m) | place: French Polynesia: Moorea | collected 2018-08
GCCACACTTTGAACACTTAATTGTAAAATTTTCATAAAATTTCCATCAAATTTCCAAAATGATATTTTCCTAGTAAAAAAACTGATTTTAATAATCGTTCTCATTTGACGGCGGACGAGATTTTAGGGTTTACAACCCCCGATTTTCTGCTAGAATAAGACTATCCGTTGGTTTACCCTGCCAATTTTTATATCAAAGTTTCGTGACATAAAAATATAGTTATTTCCTGACACTTAGAATAAGACACGCTAATTATAATTGTTGCTCTAGCAATATTAACCCAACTTGCTAGTTATTCAAATAGGCGATCGCTAAAAGCACTTAAAGCAATAAAATCCCCTCCAGAGACAAATGTGGCAGGGGTATATGCGTTGAGGAAACAATTGCTATCTATGCTATCATTGACGACTTATTAAAGGCGATTGGGCATGACGAAGACTGCCGTCGAAATATGAGTGATGCAGAAATTATTACAACGGCAATAATCGCGGCGATGTTCTTTAACGGTAATCATAGTAAAGCTTGCGGTTATATGAAAGACCACAACTTGATACCGAATATGTTAGAGAAATCACGATTTAATCGGCGGTTACACGGTATATCAATGTTAATGAACGATATATTTCATCAAGTAGGAGTGATACTGAAAGAGATTAGTGATTGTACTGAATATCTTTTAGACTCTTTCCCCGTACCGATCTGTGATAATATTCGCATCTTTAATGCCAGGTTAATCAAATCTGAAGAGTATAGGGGTTATATCGCATCAAAAAAACGTTATTTTTATCGTCGCTACGCTCCTGTTGGTGTTGGGGGGTAGGTGTTGGGGGATAGGGAAATACGCGTATAGCTTGCCCCAAACACGCTCTGTTGAGCAATTGGGTTTAAAACCCCACCGTCTGCACGGTGTCCACAATTGGTTGGGGTTTGTAGCTTGCTTCCCGCAGGGTATCCCCAACGAAAAAGACCCTAACCCCTAAAACCTAACCCCTGTTCAAGGAGTTAGAGTTCAGTTATTAACAACCAAAACTGGAATTAAGCGTGGAATTTGTTGTGATGCCTGGTAGTGCCAAGTTATGTGCGTGCATTGAACGCCTTACCGTTAAATTTACCACCAGGCAGCGGAGTGTATACTGATGCCGCATACACTGATTATACTGCTCGTTAGGCATTACATTGAAACAGTGTTTAGTAGCATCACTTGTGTGTTTCCAAAATCAATCCACCCATGTACAAGGCATAGGTTTATACTTAAGTTGGAAGCATTTATTTTTGCATTTACCCTGAAACAAGCATTTCTATAGTAAGCAATTATTAATACCTGAAACCGCTTCATTACACTGCTTGTAATGATTAGTCAAAATCGTGGTTGCGCTACGTGCAACCACCAATTTGTCATTGGCGATAGCCGAAGGCTTAAGCTAAGCGCAAGGCGCACGCTCCGCGAACGCTTATCGCACTAATTTCTGGATCAGAAGCACCCGGATTTTGATAACCCGGAACTTGGGTTATTAGGACTTACGCCACACTTTGAACACTTAATTGTAAAATTTTCATAAAATTTCCATCAAATTCCCAAAATGATATTTTCCTAGGAAAAAACTGATTTTAATAATCGTTCTCATTTGGCGGCGGACGAGATTTTAGGGTTTACAACCACCTATTTTCTGCTAGAATAAGACTATCCGTTGGTTTACCCTGGCATTTTTTATGTCAAAGTTTTCTGACATAAAAATATAGTCATTTCCTGACACTTAGAATAAGACACGCTGATTATAATCGTTGCTTTAGCAGTATTAGGACTTACGCCACACTTTGAACACTTAATTGTAAAATTTTCATAAAATTTCCATCAAATTCCCAAAATGATATTTTCCTAGGAAAAAAACTGATTTTAATAATCGTTCTCATTTGACGGCGGACGAGATTTTAGGGTTTACAACCCCCAATTTTCTGCTAGAATAAGACTATCCGTTGGTTTACTCTGCTATTTTTTATGTCAAAGTTTCCTGACACAAAAATATAGTCATTTCCTGACACTTAGAATAAGACACGCTGATTATAATCGTTGCTTTAGCAGTATTAGGACTTACGCCACACCTTGAATACTTAATTGTAAAATTTTCATAAAATTTCCATCAAATCCCCAAAATGATATTTTCCTAAGAAAAAAACTGATTTTAATAATCGTTCTCATTTGGCAGCGGACGAGATTTTAGGGTTTACAACCCCCGATTTTCTGCTAGAATAAGACTATCCGTTGGTTTACCCTGCCATTTTTTATGTAAAAATTTCCTGACATAAAAAATATTGTCATTTCCTGACACTTAGAATAAATAATTGTTGCTCTAGCAGTATTAGGACTTACGCAACTGGCATATTGATAGTGTTTGTAGTAAGGGTACTAGCTTCTACAACAACATCTTTGTATTGTTTAATGCTTCTTCTTGACCAACTAAAGATATGTAAGGTTTTCCTAGATAGCGCATAGCCACTGCAATAGCATCTTCAGCACTTACAGATGCGATCGCCTGCTGAAACAGAATATCAAATTCAATCCCCAACCCCAAAATCTCGTACCAACCATAAATTTGGGCTATTTGAGCGTTAGTTTGTTTACCGAGAGCGTAGTGACCTAATATCTTGTTTTTTGAAGATTGCAGTGCCTCTGGTTCTAAGGGATTGGTAGATAATAAATCAACTTCTTGACGCAATCCGGAAATAGCTATGTCCGTGTTTTCCGGGGCTGTACCCATGTAAACCACAAATGGTGCGGGAAACTGTCGTGTAGGATATATGGCAGATACATCGTAAGCTAAACCCCGCTTTTCACGTAATTCCACAAACAAACGGCTAGACAGCCCATTGCCTAAGTAGGTGGAAAGCAATTTCAATGCTGGATAATCATCAGCATGTACAGATGTGCCTAAATAACCCAACATCACAATTGATTGTTGTGTTTGCTGGGGAGTGATTACTGGCTGCGGTTCTACTCGAATGGTGGGAAATTCTAGTTGTGGCAAAGATTCTTTAGGGTTTTGCCAATCACCGAAAACTGTTTCCACTAGGGTCGTTGCATCTGCAGTTGTAATTCTGCCAGCAATGCTAATTACTACTCTATCTGGTCGGAAATAGGTTTGGTGATAATCTACCAAATCCTGGCGATTAATACTACTCATTGTTGTTTCATCACCTAACACCGACGTACCATAGGGATGATTTTGATACATTACTCCCCGCAACTGCTGAAAAGCAACACTAAAGGGTTGTTCTTTTTGGGAACGAATATCTTGGAGAGCGATTCGCCTTTCTAGTTCTACTTCCATTTCGGGAAAAGTGGGCGATCGCAAAATCCGTGCTGCTAATGGTAATATTTCTGGAAAATCTCCAGTTACTGTCTTTAAGGAAAGTAAAAAATAATCAGCATTACTATCTGCACCCAAACTCGCTCCCACAGACTCGACTTTTTCAGCAATTTCCAGACTAGAAAGTCCTTCACATCCCTTGGTGAGTACTGCGGATAACAAATGTGCTAATCCTGCTTGTTGCCGATTTTCGTAACAACTACCAGCACGGATAAAAATCCGGGTTGCGACTATATCACAAGTAGGATTTTCTGCTACCAGCACTACAATACCATTGTTGAGTACTGTGCGATGGACATTCGATTGTTGCTGCAAGCTTGTCATTTGTTAGTTGCCAGTTGTCATTTGTTATTTGTCATTTGTCATTGATAAACAACCAAAAACAAATTAATCATCCTACATAGCCCTAAGCAGGTGTGATCGCAGTTACTGCATAATTATGGAGAGAAACATAGTCCACAGCTAATTGTTGCAGTTCTTGAGCATCAAAGGACTGAATCTGATGGGGATATGTAACAGCTAATTCCGCCTGGGCAATGGTATTGTAGTAACCATAAAGACCAGCAAGTTGATTGGGAGTTTCCGTAGAAAAAGCATAATCATTGCACAACAGCCTCTGACAGCGAGCAAGTTCCTCTCTATTTATGCCATGGGAAAGTAAATCATCCAGATGTAGTTTGATTAAAGACTCCACTCGTTCTAAATTTTCCGGTTCCAGCCATGCGGTAATTGTAAATAGGCTAGATTCCCGTTGTAGGGAAAAATTACTGCAAATCCCCTGCACTAATTGACGTTCTTCTCGTAAATCCCTCACCAACCGAGAAGTTCGTCCTTCAGCAAGTAATACTGACAACAAATCTAAACCATAAGCACTACGTATTTTTTCTACCCCTGGCACCTGCCAAGCCATCAACAACCTTGCCTGTTCTAATCTTGGCAATTTCAACTCTTGACGACGAATTCCAAATATTTCTGGATAACGTAATTTATTTGACTGCGGACAAGCCGATGGTTGAGAAAAATCACTGAAGGAATCATTTACCAACTCCCATGCTTCCTGTTTGTCAATTCCACCAACAATTACTACCGTCATGTTTTCTGGTTGGTAGTGGGTACGGTGAAAGCTGCGCATGTCTGCTGGAGAGTGTTGCATTAAATCTTGTTCCCTACCCAGCACCGAACGTCCATAGGGATGCTTTTGGTATATGCTTGACAACACAGACTGAAATCCAATCCAATCGGGATCGTCATAGGATTGACGGATTTCCTCTAACACCACATCTCTTTCCCGTATGAATTCATCCTCTGGAATAGCTGCATTTAGCAGCAACTCTCCCAAATGAGGTAGAGTATCCTGAACATGGGAAGTGGCTGTTGTCAGAGAATAATGGGCATAATCGTAGCTTGTAGCCGCATTTGTTACCCCACCTCGGTTTTCAATTTCCCGATCAAACACCCCAGGAGATAGCTTTGCTGTACCTTTAAAAATCATGTGTTCTAAAAAGTGAGCCATCCCAAACCAAGGTTCTGGTTCGCAAGTAACGCCAGCACGCACCCAAACATCCGTCACCACTACAGGAGTATGAGGAATCTGTTGATGAATGAATGTTAAACCATTGTCTAACTTGAAGACCGAGGCTGGAAACACTTCAGTAATAAGTTGTTGTAACAAATTATATTGGCTTTAACCACAATAAATCTATATTCGTAAAATTCTAACTCTTATCTGTAACCCAATTAGAATCAATTGATACATTTTTTTCACAAAACCCAAGAATTCCAGAATTGATATCCTGTCATTAGTCATTAATCATTAGTCATTACTCCCTTCCCGGTCTAAGATTACCTATATTCTTTTTCTTCTTCCTTTGTGTTTTTCGCGTCTAAGCGCAGAGCGCACGCGACGCGAAGGGAGTAGTCATTGTTCCTTCCCATCTCCCCATCTCCCCATCTCCCCAAAAGTTAAAGCTCCCTAGTCAAATCTGACTTTGGGAGCTGAAAATTTTGAGTTTACCGCAACGCCGTTTTACCTCAGTTTATGACCTGGTTTAAACCAGGTGGGCACCGATGCTCTACGTTTAAAGTTTCCGGGTACAAGCCCGGTTTACTGCCACGAGAAACCATTGGTTCCCTTATTCTTAAATTCATAGATCAAAAAACTTATTGGCAGTCACCAACGTCGCAGTATAACTAATATATTATAACCATCAAAAATGCTGTTGTGTCTACAAAATTAGAAAATTTTTCGGCGTTGCATAAGTGGGGGATGATTTTGATGGTTTTGTGGGATGGGTCGCAATCCCCGTCTCTTGTATTTGACAAGGCAGGCAAAATGCCTACCCTACTCATATTGATTCCTTAATTCACCAATGCCAATTTTTCTAGTTTCAAGTAGTCAAGTAGAATGTCTATAATACCATATAGCTTCTATATTATGGGCGATCGCCATTGCTTTATCATAACTCCATTCTTCTAATAAAACCGTGACGTGCCCCAGTTTTCGTCCTGGACGGGATTCTATTTTTCCATACCAGTGAACGCGAGTGCTGGGGATTTGTGCAATTTGCTGCCGTTGAGTTATGTAGTCATTTCTTGACTTCTCGTAACCCAACAAATTGACCATAATAGCACAGGGACAAATTAAATTAGAATTCCCCAAAGGTAACCCACATACTGCCCGTAAATGTTCCTCAAACTGAGAAGTTTCGCAGGCATCCAGGGAAAAATGACCAGAATTGTGAGTACGGGGGGCAATCTCATTTATCAGCACTTTGTCATCCTGTGTCAGGAATAATTCAATTGCCAAAACTCCCACAAATTCTAGGCTATTTAGGAGAGTTTGTGCTATACTATCGATTTGTGCTGCTAGTTTGCTTGTAATTTCTGCTGGTGCAATTACACGCCGACAAACTTGTTCTTCTTGTTGGGTTTCTACTATTGGAAAAGTGGAAATTTCACCATTTACAGAACGTGCCCCAATTACCGCCAGTTCTTTTGCAAAAGGAATAAATTCTTCTAATAAAAAGTCTGCTGGATGTAAATTATCTTTTATATTTAGAAATGCAAATTTTTCTTTGAAAGTCTGAAAATCCTTAATAATAAAAGTACCCTGACCATCATAACCATGACGGCGAGCTTTGATAACTACAGGAAAATCTAATTGTGGAGATTCTCCTTGCCAAAGGTCAAATTGAGGAACGGGTAAACCCAAATCTCGTAAATAGCAGCGCTGATGGTATTTATCTAAAAGAGGAGCTAAAGCTTGCAGTCGCGGACGAAAACAAACCCCTTGCTGTTCTAGAACTGACAAGGCTTGGAGATCCACGAACTCGTTTTCAAAGGTGATAACATCACATTTTTTGGCTAACTCCCCTGTGGCAGTGGCATCATCAACTGGGGCAAAAATCACATCCTTAGCAATCTCCACAGCTGGATCTTTTTTGCCCGGAGTTTGCACTACCAACTCTACTCCTAGCTTCTTCCCTGCAATCCCCATCATCCAGGCAAGTTGTCCGCCACCAATTACACCAACACGCTTCATTGCACCCTAGAAAATTACGAGTTTCTACCCCAATATAATTCCTACTCCAACAGTAATACTACCATTGTTCAGTTCATCCTCCGACTAAATTAGCCTTAATCAGCCTTAATTAGGCTAGTACAGTACGGCGTAAATAAAGCAACCATTTATAAAACGTCAAAGCAAGAAAAAACAAGACTTTTGACCTAAGGCTGAAGCCAACGGATATGGAAGGTAGACGCGGTAACGGCTTTGAGTAGAGTGGAAGGAGGCACTTATGCACAAGGACGATTTTCCTTTTTCCCTTCTTCTTCATGGATATAGGTTAAGCGTCGTTTACGACGGAAGGAGTTTGGGAAGAGTCCAAGCTCCTGACAAACATAAAACCGCTCAAACCCTCTTGTGCTCAAACCCTCTTGTGCTCAAACCCTCTTCCTTCAGTTGACTTTTGACTTCCAAGGCAGCGGTACTAGGGGTTCTTGGTACATCCCATCCCTATTTATTGTTCTCTATTCTTCCTTAAAAAAAATTAACAATTAATAGTTGGATTTCTCCAGTATATTGGTTAGATTGTTTGTATATTTTCAGATTTAATTAACTATTGTGAGTAATCACTCTCAGATTAATTTAATTTTATTTATTTGTTTTTTAATAAGTAAAGTTTATTTTCTTTTGACGCAAGAATAAACAAGATGCTGTTAATCTGTTAGTGAAGCAATTGTTGTGTATGCAGTTAAAAACATATATTTACAAAGCTTCACAAATCCTTTATATCCTTAGTGTTATAGCTATCTGCTAAACGATTCAGGATTTGCCTAATATTTGTCCAAAGTCAACTATTTATATTCATTCCCTAAACATGATGCGTAACCTTCTCAATCAAATCTCCAGCCTCAAGATGAAACATTATTGCGAAACATGGATCGAGGAATGGTGCCAAGAAAATGGCTGGACAGATTTGTTTGTTGAGCGCTGTAACAATTACTGGGCTTTTCCTCCAGGAGCAGTAATTCCTGAGCCAATTCCATATAAAGTCTTAAGATTAATTAAGGCTGAAAAAGGTTTTACATCACAAGAACTATTCTGGTCAATTTCAGCCTTGATTTGCACTATTTTAGCGGTGATTTCTACATATTTACTCAAGTGTCCCATGCCTTTAGTGTTTGCTTTTGCTTTTGACGCAGTGACTATGGCTCAACTTGAGGTTGAAGAAGCATAGATGAGTGGCAAGAAGCAAATTAAAGTTTGTAGGAGTTTCGTCAAAACTCCAAATTGGCTTGAGCGAAATCGCAACCGCTCAAGCTTTAGTTAATCTTCTCAACAATTGCCTCTGGAACACAGCAGGGGAATATTAAATAATATTAAGTAACTATTAACAAAAGCGTTTATTTATGCATTGCATGGAAGATATTATTAATCGCAGTAGCTACAAAGAATTAAAACTATAATAAATAGCGCAAACAAGGGAATATCAATAATCAACCTACTGTCTACTGCTTAGTGCCACACTCATACCAGCCATTCAGAAGCGCGTTCGCCTAAATCCAGGGGGATACTCACAGCTTTTCCCAAGCGGGGGCGTTCTCTTGTTTGTTGAATATAAGTTTCTACCTGAGTTGTGCCACCCATGGCTTGGAGGTAACTAGCGATATTATGCAAATGCTCATGGTAATCCGCTTCAGTCAGGGGAAAAGAGGCTTGTTCTAGGTATTTCCACATTATTTGCACAAATATCTTGCCCTGTGTCCGGCGTAATTGGATATCATAGGAACGCCCCCACTTATCTAGCAAAAGTTGGTGTAATTCTCGTCCTGTCATAGTTATTCTCAATTATATTTTACATTTAGTTATGAAGTTAAGTTCCTTTACTCAAGTATGATAGGAATATAAAGAAATGTAATGCTACCAAAAAAGATGCTAAGAATATCGTTCAAGATTGAATCTGGCATCTTTTATGGTTGTGAGGCTTATTGCCCCAGACAAGAGTTTGTTAACTACTAAAACTCTAGTCAAAATCGTACAAAAATACACCGAGAACGCGTAGATTATGGCTCAATTTTCGGAATCAATGGACGTACCCGATATGGGTCGTCGTCAGTTCATGAATCTCCTCACTTTCGGGACTGTAACTGGAGTAGCTCTGGGGGTATTGTATCCCTTTACCAAATATTTTCTACCACCCAGCAGTGGTGGAACAGGTGGTGGAACTACAGCCAAAGACGAGCTGGGTAATGATGTCATCCTCAGCGATTTTTTGGACAGCCATAATGTGGACGATCGCGTTCTAGTACAAGGACTAAAAGGTGACCCCACCTACATTGTGGTAGAAAGCAAAGAAGCAATTGGCGATTATGGGATTAACGCTGTTTGTACCCACTTGGGTTGTGTAGTACCTTGGAACGCCGCTGAGAATAAGTTTAAATGTCCCTGTCATGGTTCTCAGTACAACGCTACTGGTAAAGTAGTTAGGGGTCCTGCGCCACGTTCCTTGGCGATCGCCCATGCTCAAACCAGCGAGGACAAAATTGTCCTCACACCTTGGACAGAAACCGACTTCCGTACCGGGGAAGAACCTTGGTGGGCTTAAGGATTTTGGATTGAATCTAAAAATTCAGAAATTTTTCCTCCCCCCATACCTGTATTATTTAACGTTGCTCCGAAAATCCTCAAAGTCCTGAAGAGATGAGAAAAGCTTGTACAATAGCTAGTAGAGCAATTTTTCACACATTGCTCGTCTGCATCGCTAGTCTGACCTTTTTCTTTACTAGCGATTTGGTATTACCTCAATCTGCTGCTGCTTATCCTTTCTGGGCACAGCAAACCTATCCGGAAACACCCAGGGAAGCTACAGGGCGGCTTGCATGTGCCAATTGCCACCTAGCACAAAAGAATACCGAAATTGAAGTTCCCCAATCTGTACTACCGGATACCGTATTTAAAGCCGTCGTCAAAATTCCCTACGATACCAGCGTCGAGCAAGTAGGTGCTGATGGTTCTAAAGTCGGCTTAAACGTGGGTGCGGTATTGATGCTACCAGAAGGCTTCAAAATTGCTCCTGAGGATCGCATTCCTGAGGAAATGAAGGAAGAAGTCGGCGATCTTTATTTTGAAACCTACACCGAAGACCAGGAAAACGTCATTCTTGTGGGACCTCTACCTGGTGAGGAATATCAAGAAATCGTCTTCCCAGTTCTTTCTCCCAACCCTGCTACTGATAAGAATATTCAGTTTGGTAAATATTCAGTTCACGTAGGTGGTAATCGGGGACGGGGACAAGTTTACCCCACTGGTGAAAAGAGTAATAACAACGTTTTCACGGCTTCTGCTACTGGAACTATTACCCAGATTGGGGAAACAGAAGATGAAGACGGAATTATTCACTACCCAGTCACAATTCAAACCGAATCTGGTGAAATTGTAACCGATGATGTTCTTGCTGGTCCTGAGTTAATTGTTTCTGAAGGACAAGCAGTTAATGCTGGTGATGCTTTGACTAATAACCCCAACGTTGGTGGTTTTGGTCAAAAGGATACAGAAATCGTCCTGCAAAATGCTAACAGAGTGGCGTTTTTAATTGCCTTTGTCTGTTTGGTAATGTTAGCTCAAACTCTGCTCGTTCTCAAGAAGAAGCAGGTTGAAAAAGTCCAAGCTGCTGAGATGAATTTCTAAATCTGAGCGCTAATTGAATATTTTGATCAAAGACAGGCTTTTTAGCCTGTTTTTATTCAACTGGGTAAAGAAAAAGGTGCTGCACGACCAAAACTATAGGGAGAGTTAACAATGGTTAGCAGTCTTAAAGAAGTGATTAACCAAACACAATTGAATCATAGTGAATTGCTGTCACAACTGGACATTAGTCTGTTTGAGCGATGTCTGACAATTTCAGACTCAATTCAAGCTGTTGACGAATTTGAGCAGGAGATGATTCAACAGGGAAGTTGCATGGAAAGTCCGTTTGGAGCCAGTGGAACCAATTGAATAATTATTTAAAGTCTCGTGGTATAGTCACAACTAGACACTCCTACTATACCATCTCTAACTGGGAAGTAGTGGTCAAGGAATGGGAAAACATGGCTACTTAGCAATTAGTAGCCAAAAGAGAACAAACCAAGCCGCAAGGCACTATTACTTGAGAAAACTTCAAACCGCTGAGTTTTTCATTACCTTACCGTTTGTCCAACAAAAGGTAGCTATGGGGAAGTTTTTAAATGCGGTGGGAATTAAACTACCATTTAACCTCTAAGGCAAAAATCTATCTAAAGCTGCTTTTAATTGTTCAATTTCTGTTTCAATATTACCCTCTTGGGCAGCCCTACCAATACATTCAGTTAAATGTTCATCTAAAACTATACGCGCTACCCGATCCAAAGCACCCCGCACAGCAGCAATTTGTAATAAAACATCCGGACAAGGACTGTTTTGCTGTACCATTGTTTTAATACCCCGGACGTGTCCTTCTATACGGGAAAGCCGATTGACAATGCGCCGCAAAGACTCTTCACTGTGGACGTGAGGATGAACTGAGTTTCCATGGTGGTGACCATGTTCTGTGTGTTCTGGGGCAGTAGCCTGACTCAGTAAATCTGCTGATGGATGGGAAATTGGCAAGGATTTTTTTACGCTTCGGTTCGATCCATTCATGGGTTACAAGAAAAGTTCTGGGATTAGATCAGATCCTAGCTTATAGAGAACAGATAATAGCTATTATTAGCAGGATAGAGGGTAAAGTTACCCATGGTAGAAAAAATTAATGGTTATTTGTAAGTAGATAATGAGCAAAAACCGAACCTAGAAAGGGCTAATTTCCATAATAGCTTTTTACACCCATATTGAATAAATTTAATTACAGGTAAAACAGCCAAATTTATAGATTAAATTGGGGGAATTGGTGAAACTTCAAACTAATTCTCAACGTCAATGGCTATCAATTCTTATCAAATCTGTCAAAATAATTGTAGAGATATTTGTCAAGATTAAGTAACAAATCTACTCAAATATAAGGTTGTGATTATGCGATTTTTTCCTACATCCCGGTCAATACGCCAACTCAGTACCCATGTGTTAGCCATTATTATGGGAGTTGTGCTAACTGTTGGAACTTTACGGGTATCTCCTTCCCAAGCGGAACCTGCACCCAGTAGGGGTGGGGTTTCCCCGTCCAGTGTTTCCTCACCCACATTAGTGGCACAAAGGCAATCGAGTGCAGCTGCAATGGGTAGTAGTAGCTTTGTCACCGCAGCGGTAAATCGTGTAGGTCCAGCAGTTGTGAGGATTGATACCGAACGTACAATAGCTTCCCGTCGCATTCCCAGTCCATTCTCTGATGATCCATTTTTTAGACAGTTTTTTGGGGATAGTTTCCCGCAGCAAACCCCAGAAAGGCAAGTCAGTGGTTTGGGTTCTGGGGTGATTTTTGATCGCAGTGGTTTGGTATTAACTAATGCCCACGTTGTTGACAAAGCTAATAAAGTAACTGTACGTTTAAAAGATGGACGCTCTTTTGAAGGTAAAGTCAAAGGCGTTGATGAAGTTACAGATTTAGCAGTGGTACAGATTAACGCTGGCAGGGATTTACCAGTTGCTACCTTGGGTTCTTCGGAAAATGTACAGGTAGGAGACTGGGCGATCGCAGTTGGTAACCCCTTGGGATTTGATAACACGGTGACTTTGGGAATTGTTAGCACTCTCAAGCGTCCTAGTTCTCAAGTGGGTATTTCTGACAAGCGCTTGGACTTTATTCAAACAGATGCAGCCATTAACCCCGGTAACTCTGGAGGACCTCTGTTAAATGACCGAGGTGAGGTAATTGGTATTAATACTGCTATTCGTGCGGATGCTATGGGTATTGGCTTTGCAATTCCCATTGATAAAGCTAAGGTGATCGCCAGTAAGCTGCAACGTGGGGAAAAAGTTTCTCATGGCTTTATAGGTGTAGGAATGCAGGATTTAACTCCGGCAAAGGCAAAGGAAATTAATAGTAATCCCAATTCTCCCATTGAATTACCAGAAATTAACGGTATTTTGGTAGTGCAAGTAGTACCAAATTCCCCTGCTGCAGCTGCGGGTATTCGTCCAGGAGATGTAATTGTTGAGGTTGGAGGTGAACAAATTACCAAGGGCGAACAATTACTTAACATTGTGGAAAAGACTGGTGTCGGTCAGGTGTTACAGATGAAGGTGCAGCGCGGTAATCGTACACAACTGTTATCGGTGCGCACCGCTGAATTACAAAGTAATTCTTAAGAGGATTTTTTACTTAAAATGGGATAAGCCCCACGTCCACTTAAGTAATAACTACTCCCTTCCCGGCAGAAGATTACCTATAATTTAGGTTGGGTTGAACTAACAACTTGCACTTCCAAAAAGGATAACCAGGAGGCAGAACCTCCAAACCCTAGTTACCAGCGTGACGCTGGTAACCAGAACATAGAGACCTCTGGCTCTGATTGAGAATGGTGCAAGTTGTTAGGTTGAACGTTTCTATGGGTGGAGTATCGAATCCGCATGGTACTTAGTCTCAAAGAAACTCGGTTTCTTGGGTCTTAAGGTTTACTTTATAAATAACCTCTAATTAGGACTTACGCAACTGTCACAATAAAAGATGAAATTAAAGCTCGTAGTGGGCACTTTAGTGCCTTAAATCAAGGATAATTCCCTTACTAATAACAAAATAATATGCCAGTTGCGTAAGTCCTATAATAATTAATAACTCATAATTAATAATTCATAATTCATAACTAATAAGTAGTAACTAGTAACTCATAATTAATAGCTAATAACTAATAATTAATAACTAATAACTAATAATTCCTAATCAGTTTGCTGGTAAACTCTTATCTTCCTTGATTTGAGTCTTGTATTTTTTGAGTCCAAACAGACGAGAAGAGAACAGGTGAATAATTGCTAATATATCTTCCACCATTTCTCTTTCTGAACTAAATTCTGGGTTGTTGCAAACCACGAGTTCACAATGGTTAAGTTCACAAATCCATTGGATGAGTTCAAAGCCAAATCTTACAAGTCTGTCTTTATGTGCGACGACAAGTTGTTTGACATTTCCTGACATAACTCGTTCCAAAACGGCTTTAAAGTTTTTTCGATTGTAGTTGAGTCCTGAACCAATTTCTTTGATGATTTCCGCTTCTGGGTAGAGGTTTTGGATATAGTCAGCTTGTCGATTGAGGTCTGTTTTGTGTTTGTGACTGCTAACTCTGGCATAGATGATGGTTACTCTGTTTTCCCCTCCAATAATTGATTCAATATCATATCTACGATGCCCAGAGGGAGTTCTAATTGTACGTATCTTCCCTTGTTCATCCCAGTTTCGCAATGTTTTTTCTGAAACTCCAAGGATATTTTGCGCCTGTTTTGGGGTAACATATTTCTTTGACATGGTAGTGTTTTGAGTTTTCATGTAATACTATGATGTTATCCTAGTATTTTCTGGAAAATACTAGAAAATGATATTAATTCACCCTCCTATCAGCAACAGCACCAAAAATCGTTTTTAACCAAAGAACAATGTATACCAGGGACGTAACCCAGTATTCCCCCAAGGCAGAAATCGGACCAAAAAGCCGGATATTACTAGTGGAGGATGAGGAACTTATCCAGGAAATGATAGCTTTAGCTTTGGAGGAAGAAGGTTATGAGGTGTTAACAGCCTCAGATGGCAGATCAGCTCTCGAATATCTCACAAATTGGGAGTCCAACACCGGGGAGGTTCCATGTGATCTAGTGCTGTTGGATTTGATGCTTCCTCAAATTAATGGATTGGATATCTGTCGTTGGCTGCGCTACCAGGGAAACCCGGTACCCATATTAATACTGAGTGCCAAAGGTAGCGAAACAGACCGGGTATTAGGATTAGAAGTGGGAGCAGATGATTATCTGACCAAACCCTTTAGTATGCGGGAATTAGTGGCTCGTTGTCGGGCTTTACTTCGCCGTCAACGCTTGAATACTGTCCCTGAAACGTCAGTATTAGAGTATAAGGATATTACCTTATATCCCCAAGAATGCCGGGTGTTGGTTCGCTCTCAAGAGGTGAATCTATCGCCAAAAGAATTTCGTCTGCTGGAGTTGTTTATGAGTTATACCCGTCGGGTATGGTCGCGAGAGCAGCTATTGGATCAAGTTTGGGGTCCTGATTTTGTTGGTGATAGTAAAACTGTAGACGTTCATATTCGTTGGTTACGAGAAAAATTAGAGCAAGATCCCAGTCATCCTGAGTATATTATCACCGTCCGTGGTTTCGGTTACAGGTTTGGATAGGTAAGGTGGGCAGTGCCTACCCTACTACTTGAGAAAAGCTCAATGGAAACAACATCACAGATGATGATGGTGTATAATTACCTTTTGATAACCTTTCCTTAACCTAGTGTCAAAGGTGTACATTTTATCCCTTTTGATAGATGAATATGAGCAGGTTGACGGACATGATATAAGCTTGGTATATTATACCAATTTATTTCACCAGTCTGTATCAAAATCCCAGAATTATAACTATAAATACTGAATTAACTCATTCAGTTCTATTAAATCAAGATGACATACTGTTTGATATTTGCGATATTCCAGAAGTGAGGGCGATTCCTTATGACGTTACAGGTATAAAAAATTGCCTCAATCCTGATCTGACTTCATACTAATTTTATTAATAAAAATTATGAATAATAATTGCCATGCTGTTATTGGGATTTATTTTGGGTCTATTGGTGGGTATAGGGCTTTGGGCATGGCAAAGGATACAGATAAAGCGCACTTTGGGTAAAATACCGCCAACATTTACTACTAATTTTTCTCAAGTGAGACAACCTTTGATCCCTCGGTTAGAAGATGAAATTACATTCTTAAAACAGCAACGGGAACAACTACAGCAACAGGTAAAAAATTACCAAAATATCCTAGAGTTTTCACCACTAGGATACTTGCAGGTGGATGAAGAAAATCAACTGCTGTGGTGCAATCAGCAGGCACGACAGATTTTGTCTCTGGAAAGATGGCAAGCAGGAGAGTTACGTTTATTACTAGAATTAGTGCGGTCTTATGAACTAGATCAGCTGATTGAACAAACTCGCGATCGCCAACAGTCAGAAATTGGAGAGTGGGTGTTTCACCCATCTTGTGAACAAGCGACTGCAATGTTAGAAGTAAAACCATTACTGTTAAGAGCTACGAGTTTACCTTTAGAAAACCAAGAAGTGGCGGTGTTTCTAGAAAATCGTCAAGCGCTTGTAGATATTAATAAAACACGTGACCGCGCTTTCTCCGATCTGGCTCATGAATTGCGAACCCCACTAACTTCCATTCGTCTGGTGGTGGAAACCTTGCAAAATCGTGTAGAACCACCTTTTAACCGTTTGGTTCACCGACTTTTGCAGGAAGTAGATCGGCTAATTAATTTGATTCAAAATTGGTTGGATCTTACCCAAATCGAAACAAACCCCAGTATTCAACTTAATCGTCAACCAGTAGAAGTGCGATCGCTAATTGCATCAGTTTGGCAAACTCTAGAACCTTTAGGACAACGTCAGCAAATCCAGATCGTCTATTCTGGGGAAGAAACTGTGTGGATTAATGCTGATAAATCCCGAATGTATCAAGTATTTCTGAATTTGTTAGACAACAGCATTAAGTATAGCCCTGCTGGTGGAACCATTCATGTGGAAACCAAAATTATTTCTGGGAAAGATAGCCATAGTAGCAAGATTGACAGTTCACCAAGACTGGAAATCAATATTATGGACTCCGGAGAGGGTTTTTCCCAAGAAGATTTACCCCATGTTTTTGAACGGTTTTATCGGGGAGATAAAGCCCGTTCTCGTCCCCCAACAGCTAAGGATAATGCTGTAACACTTATGGAGAGTAGTGGATTAGGTTTGGCGATTGTGCGTCAACTTATCCTCGCTCATGGCGGTAAAATTGAAGCTATGAATCATCCCCAAACAGGTGGTGCATGGTTACAAGTATCACTCCCAGAGGTGATGGCAAATCCTCATAACCAAGACTATATTTAGGAAAATATTTATAATTAGACTTTGTGAGATCAAAAGTGTGAAAGCTCTCCTTTATGATTCTGGACGACCCCAACTAACACGGAAAATTAGGAACCTTGAGCGTGATATTCTACGGATGGGAGCGTTGGTAGAGAAATCTTGTCGCCTAAGTCACCAAGCTTTATTTGAGCGTGATATTGCAGCTGCTGAGCAAGTTCCCCTGATAGATAAAAAGATTGATAGATTTTACCGACAAATAGAATCAGACTGTGCGGTAATTATGACCCTCCAAGCACCAGTGGCTCATGATTTGCGCTGTTTGAGTGCTTTTATGCAGCTAGTAAGGGACCTAGAACGCATTGGGGATTATGCTGAAGACTTAGCTGAAATTGCTCTCAAGATATTTCCCTATCCGGTGCATCCTTGTTTAGCAGAAATTGCAGTTATGTCCCACCATACTCAGGCAATGCTAGCCAATAGCTTAGTAGCGTTGGCTGAGTTGGATGAACTTGCTGGTCAACGCATCAAAAAATTAGATGATGCTGTGGATAATGCCTATGAAAGAGTGTATCATACTTTAGCCTCCCAACGGAATGTAGAAGGGGTAGTTGAACCAATTTTATTATTAGGATTAGCAATTCGCTGTCTAGAACGTATGGCAGATCATGCCACTAATATCGGTCAAAGAGTATCATATATCGTTACAGGTCAACGTGGTTAAGGAATAGTCCCCATTAACTCGTTTACAGGCTCAGCCTGGAAACGCATCCCTTGGAGGCTCTGCCTCCACACTCAATGGGAGGCAGAGCCTCCCTAAAATGCATTACAAGGTAAAACCTTGTAACGAGGGATCAACTCGTTTACAGGCTCAGCCTGGAAACGCATCCCTTGGAAGCTCTGCCTACACACTGAATGGGAGGCAGAGAGCCTCCCTAAAATGCATTACAAGGTAAAACCTTGTAACGAGGGTAAAACCTTGTAACGAGGGACGAGGGATTACCTATTCTTAAACTTTCAGGATTAAAGTATCTAAAGGCATCCTGAATATTTTTTGCTGTTCTACTGATACCAAGGGTGTAATAAATAAAGCTGATGAATATCAAACGTAGGGATTTTTTACTATTAATGGGAGGAAGCACCGGAGCATTAGTACTGGGTTCCTTGGGAGGTTGCAATCCAAAAGTTACTAATCAGTCTACTGCACCGTTGGTGAAGGCGTCGTTTTCATTTAAACCAATTTTAGGTGCAATTCCCTTGGAAACCTCGGGAATACCACTAGAACAGCAGAAAGAAGTATACAGTAAATATGAAGTGGTAGATGATTTGCTACTTCCGGAAGGCTTCCAATATCAAGTTATTGCAGCTTGGGGTGACAAGGTAGGTAATTCCCGCTTTGGTTACAACAACGATTATTTATCTTTTATACCAACTTCTGAGAACGAAGGATATCTGGCAATTAACTTTGAATACATCAGTGCTGCTACTTGGATGGAAACTTATGAGCAAGTAATTGGCAAGGCACTACCGTTTGATGAGGTGAAAGCAGCACTCTCAACTCAAGGAGAGGGGCAAAATACCATTGATGCTTATAGTTTATCAAACAAGGATGCTATTAAGGGGAAAATCCAAGAAATTAGCACCGAGGCTTTGTTAGATCAAGGACTGGGTATCATCTCCATTCGCAAAACCGCAGATGGAAAGTGGGAACGCACCAATTCCCAAGCTGATAGACGCATTAGTGGAATTTCTGGTTTAAAGGATAAACGCTATCTGCAAGCCACAGGACCCGGTTTAGCTGTATTTCGCAAGCAGCAGGGATTGGGATACATCGATAAACTAGGCGATCGCATTATCGGTACTTTTGCTAACTGCGCTGGGGGAACTACTCCTTGGGGTACGGTTCTGAGTGCGGAAGAAAATTTTCAAGCACAAGTCCCAGATCCAGTTTACCCTGATGGCACTTCCCTAGAACCAGGGAAATTACCTTTTACTTTGAGTGATAAGGTACTTTTCGGACAGGGGAATGTGTTTGGATTGGCTGGGAATAAATACGGCTGGATTGTCGAAGTTGATCCCGCTAACCCTGAAGACTACGGTACAAAACACACTTGGTTGGGACGTTATCGTCATGAAGCGGTGGGTGTGCGCACAGAAGCAGGTAAACAGCTGGCTTTTTATTCCGGATGCGATCGCCGGGGAGGACATATCTATAAGTTTGTCAGTAGCGATCGCGTGAGTAACCCCAAAGATAAAGCTAATTCCCAGTTGTTAACAAAGGGAATGCTTTACGCTGCAAAATTTAACCCTGATGGTACTGGTAGTTGGATACCTTTAAAGGTGGATACTCCCGTAGCGCCAGATTTTCCCAGTAATATTACTGGTAATTTAATCCTTCTCCCCAAGGGTGTGGCGAAAGACACAGAAAAAACCTTCCAGAAACTACCGGAACCCATCGAAGGCTTTTATTTGGTGGTCAAAAAAGACGAGGATATTAATCAGTATAAACAAAAATACAAGCAATTAGCAGACCTTTATATTGGTAATCCGGAAGAAAAACAAGGGGCTATTTTAATTGATGCCCATTATGCAGCCAATGCAGTTGGTGCTACCTGTACAGCGCGTCCGGAAGACACGGAAATTGCACCCAACGGGGATTTATACATTAGTTTTACCTCCGGTTCTCCTGACAAAGAAGGGGGACCCGACAAAAGGATTTTCCAAGGACCCAAAGGTGAAACACCCTACGAATACGGCTGGGTAATGCGTCTGACAGAAGATAACAACGATCCCGCTGCACTTACCTTCCGTTGGCAAATATTAGCAACAGGTGGGGAACCTAGTGCTGGGGGTATTGGTTTTGCTAATCCTGATAATTTGTTACTTGATAAAAACGGTGATGTCTGGGTTGTTACGGATACGTCTACCAGCAAGATTAACAAATCTGTTAGCAGTCGTAGGGATGATAAGGGTAAGCCTGTGAATATATCTGGTTTATTTGGTAACAATGGAATTTGGTTTATTCCCACCAGCACAGAAAATGCAGGTAAAGCCTTTTTGTTTGGTATGGGACCAATGGAATGCGAAACCACCGGACCTTGCTTTACGACTGATGAACAAACCATGTTTATGTCTATCCAACACCCAGGAGAAGCCAATGGAGTTCGCAAAAATCAAGCCTTAGAAACCAGAGAATTTACAGTTACCACAACTGGCGGCGAAGAATTTACCCAAATTCGTCAAGTTCCCATTGGTTCCAACTGGCCCAGTAAGAATACTGATGGGATTCCCAAGCCTGCTGTGGTTGCGATCGCTAAAATTGCAACTTAGTCACATTTTTATCAATTTTATATACTATTAACATAGATATTCGTAACCAAATTATGATATAAATTCTCAATAGGCATATCCCCGATGTTTCCCAGGAGGTCTGAGGAGTCAAAAAACATCAAAAAGACATCTAAAGTTAAACTTGAGCGCAAATTATATTCCAGAACTATGGCTGAATATGCTTCGCACACCCAACCCTAATTTCTCACTTGAATCGACCTATTATCCGCAGTTACTGCAACGGGTATTTACTCGTCGTGAAGTAATACCACCACAAAATGACGTATTGTGGCGTATAAAACTTGGTGCAGTCCGCACCTTAACCTGGAGTGAAGATGGAACATTTATTACTCTTGGTTATTGGGGAACAGGGGATATTATTGGTTATCCTTTGTCAAAAATTAAGCCTTACCAAATTGTATGTTTGACTAGTGTCGAATTGACAGTATTACCGCCAAACCTTTGGCATCAAGATATCAATGCATTATTGGCACATATTCAACAAGCAGAAGAATTGTTAAGCATAGTACATCGGAAACCAATTTCACAAAGATTGTGGCAATTCTTACTCTGGTTAAGTGACAAATTTGGTCAGAATATAGAACAAGGCAATCTCATAAATATACACCTGACTCATCAGGAAATCGCAGAAGTGTTAAATACCACGAGGGTAACCGTAACTCGTCTCCTACAAGAATTTGAAGCTCAAGGAACAATTGAGCGCCATAAGCGTCTGATTATTTTGCCTCATTGAATAAAGCTTCTACTCTGGGATATAACTAGCTATTATGATTCCCAATTATTCACAGTCATTGATAATCTTTTCTTAATCTGATAAATAGAGATTTCTTATGTTTCCAAGTTGTAAAACCTGAGGGATGTAACGGCACAAATAAATACCTGGAAAATATCAAATTTATTTACAAAAATATTTAATAAAAATCTTATGTTTATCTCCACCAAATATGATAGAATCACTAGGGTGAATCATCAGTAATTGTTCCGATCAAGAAATTGATTCGAGAATGTTACCATGATATAAATAAAATGGTGTGAGTGAGACAACTTGTTATGGCGAAATATCTATGGAAGACTCTAAAACTGAGTCCGGTTGTATTAGCAGCTACATTTTTTGCTAGTAATAGTGCTTTAGCTGGGGAAATAGAAGGAGTAACATCCGTTGCTGACTTATCCCAGCAGAGACAAGACAACAGCATGGGTCAGGTGACCTCAGTTTCTCAGTTTTCTGACGTTCAACCCACAGACTGGGCGTTTCAGGCATTGCAGTCCTTGGTAGAACGTTATGGTTGTATCGCTGGTTATCCCAATGGAACCTATCGCGGTAACCGCGCTTTGACCCGTTATGAATTTGCTGCTGGTTTAAACGCTTGTTTGGATCGGGTTAACGAACTGATTGCCACAGCAACTGCTGACCTGGTAACCAGAGAAGACTTGGCTACCTTACAGCGCTTACAGGAAGAGTTTGCGGCTGAATTGGCAACCCTGCGCGGTCGAGTAGATGCCCTAGAAGCACGTACTGCTGAGTTGGAAGCGAATCAGTTTTCCACCACCACCAAGTTGAAAGGGGAAGCAATTTTCAACATTGCTGGTGCTTTCGGAGATGAAAAGGCTAGACTCAATGATACTGATCCCATCGAAGACATCGACGATAACATTACTTTTTCCAACCGTGTTCGTCTGAAGTTGGAAAGTAGCTTTACGGGTACAGACAAGTTGGAAACTCGTTTGAATGCTGGTAATATTACCGGGTTTGATGATGCCACAGGTACTAGAATGGCTCGTCTTGGCTTTGACTCATTCACTGGCGATAACGGCAACGACGTTGAAATTGATAAAATTAACTATGCTTTCAATTTCGGCGATGCATTGCGGGTGAAAATTGATGCTACAGGTGCAGAGTTAAACGAAAACGTCAACGTTTTCAACTCAGACTTTAAGAGCAGTGGTACTGGTGCTCTGTTCCGCTACGGACGTTTTAGTCCCATCTATCGCTTAGCCCGTGACGGTGCTGGTGCTACTCTAACCTTCAACCCCAAGGGTCAATTTAGCGCCAGTGCTGGTTATTATGCACCTGAAGGGGACTCTCCTGAGGATCCCAACGGTGTATTCAATGGTGCCAACACAGTCTTTGGTCAATTAGAATTCAAGCCTAGCGAAGCGTTAAATGTTGGTTTTGCTTACGCTCGCAGTTACCAAAATAGCGGTAGTGGAATCAACCTCTTCAACAGCACAGGTGGTGAACTTGCTAACGACCCCTTTGACGGTGCTGCAACTGTATCTAACAACTACGGTGTCCAAGCTTCCTTTAGACCTAGCTCTAAAATAACCGTAGGTGGTTGGGCTGGTTTCACCGATGCTAGCGCTAAATCTAACACCTTATCTGGTGTCAACGACGGTGATGATGCTGAGATGTTCTACTGGGCTGCTAACGTTGGTATTAGAGACTTTGGTGGAGAAGGTAATGTCCTGGGTGTAATCTTTGGTCAACCACCCAGAGTTACCGATAACGATGTTGCTGGTCGTGAAGATGATGACACTTCATACCACCTAGAAGCGCTTTACAAGTTCCGACTCACTGATAATATTCAGGTTACTCCTGGCTTGTTGGTGCTGTTTAATCCCGAACACAACAACGATAATGACACCATCTACGTAGGTACAATCCGCACAACCTTTAAGTTCTAAGGCTAGTACGGTGCGGAAACCGTGTAATACCAAATCAGGAAAATATTGATACATATGTAGGGGCGCAATGCTTGCCCCCAAATTCATCATTTGTATCACGAATGTAGGGGCGCAATGCTTGCGCCCAATTTCATGATTTGATACATGTGTAGGGGCGCAATGCTTGCCCCCAAATTCATCATTTGATACATATGTAGGGGCGCAATGCTTGCGCCCAAATTCATCATTTGTATCACCAATAAAATCAAACGGTATAAGGGCTAGGAAACCCCATAAGGGCGGGGAAACCCCGCCCCTACGGTATCGCCCGGTCTTATTTACCTTGTAACAAATCTGACGGCGGTCTATCGCTACTCCAAGCCCACCAAACGCACCCACAGTGACACTGGTAAAATTCTTGCCATTTACGCCGATATTCTTCTGTCATTACAGGGGAACGGCGATTGATCCATGCTTGTACGGCTTCTAAGCTACTGGAGTGACATTGGGGACAACAAAACTTGTAAGCATGTATTGCCTGATTTGTCCATTCAGGTGGGATAGGATCAAAAGCGTCCATAGTTATATATTTGGTAATAGGTAATTGGTAATTGGTAATTGGTTCACCATTTACCAACAAGCATCAATTTATGTTAACTAATACTAATTAGCATTCTCTAAAGATAGTACCCTAACACCTAGTAAGGGCGGGGAAACCCCGCCCCTACTTAACACTTCTACATTCACAGTGCCGTAAATGTTTTACATTTGTTAATAAAGTGTAAACACCGGAGAGGCAAATGTCAGGAGAGTCACAATCTCACAAAGTAGTAGTTGTGGGTGCAGGTTGGGCTGGTTTAGGTGCAACTTACCACCTAGCAAAACAGGGTTACGACGTGACGCTTGTGGAAGCTGGTTCTTATCCGGGAGGATTGGTGGCTGGTTGGAAAACCCCTGGAGGACGTTCAGCAGAAGCGGGTATTCATGGCTTTTGGTATCCTTATAGAAATATTTTTTCTTTGGTTAATGAATTGGGAATTAGTCCTTTTACCACTTGGACACGTTCATCCCAATATTCTCCCGCAGGTTTAGAAGTTGAATCACCAATTTTTCAAGATTTACCCAGACTCCCCACTCCTTTGGGTACTTTTATTTACACTAAGTTTCAGCGTTTACCCTTAATCGAGCGACTGAGTGCCCTACCTTTACTTTATACTCTAATTGATTTTGATAATTCTGATGCAGCTTGGCGACGTTACGATAAGATAACTGCACGGGAATTATTTAAACAATTTGGTGTTTCAGCAAGACTTTATCGTGATGCTTTTGAACCTATGTTATTAGTGGGTTTATTTGCACCTGGGGAACAATGTTCTGCTGCTGCTACTTTGGGGATGCTTTACTATTTTATTTTGGCACATCAGCCGGATTTTGATGTAGTTTGGTGTCGGGGAACAGTAGGAGAAAAAATCTTTAGTCCCTGGGTAGAAAGGATTGAAAAAGCTGGGGGAAAGTTTCTCTCAAATCGGCGAGTTACTGATTTAATTATTGATAGTAATAATCAGGCGAAAGGTGTTATTTGTGGAGAGGAAGTATTTGATGCTGATGCGGTAATTTTTGCTGTTGGTGTCACTGGAATGAAGAAGATTGTTGCTAATTCTCCTAGCTTACAAAGATGTGAGGAGTTCCGCAATTTAAATAATTTAGGGGCAATTGATGTTTTAGCAACCAGGCTGTGGTTTGATAGAAAAATTGATATTCCTCGTCCTTCTAATGCTTGTTTTGGCTTTGATAAAACTACAGGATGGACATTTTTTGATTTAAATGCCCTCCATGATGAATATCGGGATGAACCAGGGACAGTAATTGAAGCTGATTTTTATCATGCTAATCAGTTTATTCCTTTAGAAAATGAGTCAATAATTCCCATAGTTCAGGAATATTTAGCAACCTGTATACCAGGATTTAAAGAAGCAAAAGTGATTGACAGTAGTGTGATTCGTCTTCCCCAAACAGTGACGCACTTTGCCCCTGGTAGCTATCAATATATGTTGCCTGCTAAGACTAGTTTGAAAAATGTATTTATGAGTGGAGATTGGATTGTGAATCGTCACGGTTCTTGGTCTCAGGAAAAGGCTTATGTAACTGGTTTAGAAGCAGCAAATTTAGTAGTTTCTTATTTGGGAGAAGGCACACCAGCGAAAATTTTACCAGTGGAAGCAGATGAGACACATATTCAATTTGCTAGGAATATTAATCAGGCAATAAGTCAATTTGGTCAGTCTGTTTTGCCGAATTTTTGGTTACCATAGACTCATTTTCATAAAAGTATTTGTAGGTTGGGTTAAGCGTCAGCGCAACCCAACAAAGTAGTGGTAGGGTGCGTTACGCAGTAGCTAACGCACCCTAAATTTTATGTTTTTGTTTATTTAACCTTTACGGTGATTGCGCATGGCTTTAGTTATCTTTTTCCAGCGTTTTTTTGTGTCTACATAAACCCTCTGTTCCTGTTTACGGTTCAGGTATTCAAGTTCTTTTTGCAGTTTTTGGTAACTCAAAAAACGAGAATAATCTAACATTTGAGTTTCCAAAGCTTGTTGCACTGCACAACCAGGTTCATTGATGTGCTGACAATCACGAAAACGGCATTGTTGCCCTAAGGTTTCGATATCTGCAAAGGTTTCCTGTAAACCTTGATCACCACCCCAAATTTGGATTTCTCGCATTCCTGGAGTATCCATAATTAAGGCACCATTGGGAAGTAAAATTAACTCTCGATGGTTAGTGGTGTGTCTACCTCTATCATCACCTTGACGCACAGGTTGCACCACTTGGACTGCTTTACCTTTGAGTTGGTTGGTAATGGTTGATTTTCCCACCCCAGAAGAACCCAATAAAGCAACGGTTTTTCCTGGTTGTAGATAACTTCTCAATGCTGCTAATCCTTGATTATGGGCAGCACTTAGGACTATGATAGGCACACCCAAAGCGAACGCTTCTACTTGGGTGATACATTCTTCGACACAATTACACAAGTCTGCCTTATTCAACAGAATAACCGGATTTGCACCACTTTCCCACGCCAGAATCAGATAGCGTTCGATTCTCCTGGGATTGAAGTCACCATCTAAACCTGAGACTAAGAATACAGTGTCAATATTTGCAGCAACGATTTGTTCTTCCGTGGTATTTCCGGCGATTTTACGGGAAAATTTACTCTTTCTCGGTAAAATTGCCTGGATACTTGCACTTCCTTCCTTGTCTAAGTTACTAATTACAACCCAATCTCCAACTGTAGGAAAATCTTGCCTTCCAGCAGCACTATGTCGCAGTTTACCTGTAATTTTCGCTGATAGTTCTCCCTGTTCGCTATAGATGATATAAGTATGGCGATGTTCAATGGCTACCCTACCTACCGTAAATCCTTGGAGGCGATAGGGTGCAAAGCTAGAAGCAAAAAAATCACTCCAGCCTAAGTAATCTAAATTCATTGTTTTCCTCAAAATGTGCTAAATGCTGGGCACACATAGCACAGAGGAATTCCGTAAAACTCCTACAAATCCCATCTCCAATAGGAGGAGGATTGAACTAGAATCTCTGTGCCTTGTGTCAGTTTTGTATCGATATTGACAACCGAAACCACATGCAGTTCAGACATAGCTAATCCTCCTAAAGTTATTGCTGGAGTTATCTACACTTCTACTTTAACCAATTCCTCAAACATTGCCATTATTTTATCCTTTGCCGAATACCTGACTTATCCAGTCCATTTTTAATCCAATTAATGCACTCAAATTCAGATTTGAATAATTTGGGTGCGGCAATATTATTTAATGAATCTGGTGGATAATGGTTGTAAAAACATTTACCATTTTGATTGCAGATGATAATCAGGTTGTTACGGTAAATATAGCGATGTTTAAAAGTATCATCTTGGCTAGCAAACTCTAAATTTTGGTCGATATGTTCCTTGGCAATCTCAATAATATTATCGATACTACTGCCATAGATTGCTGCTGGATTTTCAGATTTATGAAATTTGCTTTTATACCCAATTTCCGATAATAATTTATAGGAATAAATTGGGTAATTATCCACTGTTTGATACCAAAAGGGAATAATGAGATATCCTTGATAGGAAACAGAATTCTCGTAAAGTAGGCGGTTCATTGTAGCCTCCTGAATTAGTAGATGCTTGTAGCACAAAGTTAGGTTTGCCAACAAAAAGTTTAAAGACAAACCCATTAGCTTCTCTAGACTGTTTTATAGATTAAATGGGAATCAATGCCTCCCTGGTTAGGACAGTCTTACAGAAGCTAAATATTGAATTGATAAAACGTGCTTTGAGTCCCTAAAATCAACTTACCATACCTAGTGGATTGATAAAACTACCAAGACTGATTAATATTTTTAGTTCTGATATTCATCAAAAAAATATATCTTTAGATAGTTACCATAAACTAAATTTTTATAAACGAATATCTATCTGTCAAAAGTCATAGCGTTACTGATTATAGATATGATTTTGCCCCCCAACCCCAATTTTGGGAGAGAAAGATAATTTAAAGTCCCCCAAAATACCGCCAATATTGGGGACAGGGTATAATGGTGGCTTACTCAAAACAAGAAAAAAATGTTGCATAAATGCGGGATGATTTTGATGGTTTTGTGGGATGGGCATCTTGCCCGTCCCTTGTATTTCATAAGGCAGCCAAGATTCCTAACTCATATTCATCCCTATAATTCACCAATCCCCAGGTTTTTACCTTGTAATGAGTTTTAGGGAGGACTGTTGTCTCCAGACTTAACGGGAGGCAACACCCTGCCACATATGCGTTTCCAGACAAAGTCTAGAAATGAGTTAATGTAAAGGTTTAAAGTTATTTTCGTGCCATTCTTCTATAAATTTAGTATTTTAATTATATTAGAATCATCACTTTAAAAAATATTGATTGAGAAATGTTAAATGAATTGAATTTAATTAGGTAGTCAGGAACCAACATCAATATGTAAGTAAAAGTGAATATGCCTGAAATCCTTACCAATGACAAATGACAAATGACCAATGACAAATGACAAATTATCAGAATTAGAACTTTTCTTTCAGCTTTCCCTTGATTTGCTTTGTGTTGCCGGTTTAGACGGTTATTTTAAACGTGTAAATCCAGCCTTTGAAAGAACCCTTGGCTATAGCCCAGAAGAATTATTATCACAACCATTTATTGCTTTTGTTCATCCTGATGATAAAGCTTCAACTTTAGCAGAAGTAGAAAAGCTAGCCACTGGTTCCCCGACAATATATTTCGAGAATCGCTATTGCTGTAAAAATGGCGAGTATAAGTGGTTAGATTGGACAGCTTTTCCTCTACTAGAAAAAGGTCTACTCTATGCCATTGCTAGGGATGTTACTGAAAAGAAACATCTTGAATCTCAGCTTTTACGGACACAAAGGTTGGAGAGTATCGGCACTCTTGCCAGTGGAATATCCCATGATTTAAACAATATATTAACTCCGATTTTAGCTATTGCTCAATTATTATATTTAAAATTTCCAGACACAGATGTTCGTACTCAAAGAATGCTCAAAATTCTTGAGGACAATGCTAAGAGAGGGGCAGAACTAATCAAACAAATTTTATCTTTCACCAGAGGCATTGAAGGCAAACACACCATACTTTCAATTCAGCATTTAATACGAGAAATTGAACAAATTATTAGAGAAACATTTCCCAAGTCAATTGATATATTAACAGATGTTTCTCCAGATTTGTGGCTGGTTTCAGCCGATGCAACTCAACTACATCAGGTATTAATGAATCTCTGTGTCAACGCTAGAGATGCAATGCCTGATGGAGGAAAATTAACTATATCTGTCCGCAATTTTGTGATTGATAAAAACTATGCCGAAATGAATTTAGACGCCAAAGTTGGTTCTTATATTGTCGTGGAAGTGACTGATACGGGAAGAGGTATTCCAGCAGAAGAATTAGATAAAATTTTTGACCCATTTTTCACTACTAAAGCAAGGGGAAAAGGAACAGGGCTTGGTTTATCAACGGTAATTGGCATTGTTAAAAGCCATGGTGGTTTTATAGATGTGAATAGTAAGGTAGGAAAAGGAAGCGAATTTAAATTTTATTTGCCTGCGGTAATTGGTTATGAACATAAACAGTTGGAAAATGAAGAATTCCATCAAGGAGAAGGAGAATTAATTCTGGTGGCTGATGATGAATCTGCTATTCGTGATATTATCAAAACCTCATTGGAAACCTATAATTACCAAGTTATTACTGCTAGTGATGGTATTGATGCTATAGCTTTATATGCTGAACATCAAAATGAGATTAAACTAGTACTAGTTGATATGATGATGCCGATGATGGATGGCACAATTACCATCAAAACTTTGCAAAAAATCAATAACCAAGTGAATATTATTGCCATGAGTGGCTTGGCATCTAGTAAATTAGTTTGTGCCGCAAATGAAGCTGGAGTCAAAAAATTTTTATCTAAACCTTTTACCACTAATGAATTATTGCAAGCATTATGCACAGTTTTACATCCCGATCATTGTCAAGATTTTCCTCTAAATAATTATAATGTCTGTGATAATTAGAACTTCGTAGGGGCACAATGCTTGTGCCCAAAAGTCATGAATTAAGAGTTACCAATTTTTAATTTTTAATTGTTTCACATTAGTAATTGTAAATGGGAACCTTGCTGGTTTTTACTGACTTCAATTCGTGCCTGAAAAGCTTCTTTTAAATGAGGCATATGGGTAACAGTAAGGATGCAAGCAAAATCTGAAGCGATCGCATTTATGGCTGCAATCAGGCGATCGCACCCTTCGCTATCCTGGGTGCCAAATCCTTCATCTACAATCAGTAATTGTAACGCTGCACCTGCCCGTTGTGCCAGTAATTTGGCTAAGGCTAAACGAATGGCAAAATTGATTCTAAAGGCTTCCCCACCGGAGTAGGTTTCATATGCCCGCGTACCCCTAGCATCGGCGATTAAAATATCTAAGGTATCTATTAGTTTGGCGTTTTTCTTGCTGGATTTACCACTGCGTCCGGCACGTTTGGTAACAAATTGTACGTGTAACTGATTGGCGCTTAACCGTGAAAGTAACTGATTTGTCTCGGCTTCTAACTGTGGTAAGACGTTTTCAATCATCAGTGTTTGGATACCATTTTTACCAAAAGCTTGTGCCAATTCCTGGTAAATACGGTATTGCCGTTTAGTTGTTTGTAGTTGCTGTTGTTGCTGTGTGTACTGGTTTTCTAAGTTATCCAGTTGCAACGCCATTTGTTCTAAACGCCCTAATTGAGCGATTTGTTCGTCTAATTGTTGTCTGCGGCTGGTTATTTGCTGTTCTAATGTTTGAATTTCAATGGCAGGGTTAGGGCTTTCTGACAGTTGGCGAGTGATGTTTTCAATTTGACTTTGCAGTTCTTGCCGTTCTTGCGATCGCTCTTGCAAGGATGCTGCAATTTCTTCCCTTCTATTTTGCAGTTGGGGATATTGCTGTTGTGCTTCTAGTAATTGTTGATACTGTAACTGCCAAGTTTGGGCTTTGCGTACAGCCATGCGTAACTGGTTATGTTGTTCGCTATCGTAACCAATTTTGGCGATTCGTTGCTGTAGGGCTGTAATTTCCCTTGCACATGGGGAATTTGTACTTTGCTCGTTGATACTTGCTTGTAATTGGGCAATTTGCGCCTCAATTTCTGGTTTCCGTGCTTCTATTTGGGCTTTGCGCTTAGCTGCGTCCTTAATCTGTCCCTGTCTAATCTCTGCCCATCGCCAGCGTTCTACTTCACTCCGGGCAAGGGCATGGTCTTGTTCATTATAATTAAGTTGTTGCAGATATTGGTCTAAATGTTGCAGTTGTACTTGTTGTTCTGGGGCATAATCACCTAAATGTAACACTCTCTCCAATCTTTCCTTCTCCGCAGCAATTTCTTGCAACTGTTGCTCAGCATCTGTGGTAGACTGTAAATGTGCTGCTAATTGTCCCCTTTGTTCTCGCAAGGAATCATAAGCAGATAATTCTTGGGATATTTTCCGATATTCCTGCCTTAACACCTGAATTTCGCGGTCAGAAACAGCCATTTGTTCCCGGACTACCCATAATTGCCCTTCAGTATCCTTGTAATCATCGTTGGTTTTGTCTACCACCCGATTCCAGTGATGTTCGTCAAGGGGACGTTCGCACAAAGGACAAATAGCGTCGGGATTTTGAAGCATTTGCAATTTTTGCTCCAATTCTCCCAATAATCTTTCATAATCTCGCTGATGTGCCTGCAACCTTTCAATAAAATGCCTTCTTTCCTGTCCTTTTTCCTGCACCCGTTGCAGATAAACCCGCTTTTTATCCAAATCATCAATCTGCACCCCTACTTCCATGACGGCTTGCTGTAATTGCCCTTGGCGTTGAGAATGGTTTTGCAGTTGATTATGGGTTGCTTCTAACTGTTCTAGTCGCGCTACCAACCCCGCATGAAACTTATCCACCTGGCTTTGTAAATTTTGCCTTTGTTGCAGTAGGGGAGTTACTTGCATTTGCAATTGATCCAACTGCTTCACCCGTTGACGCGCTGCTGCAAGTTGTTCTAAACCCGCTTCTATTTCCCCCGACTTACTCAAAGTTTGCTGAATATCCACCTCTTGTTGTTGCAGCGCTTCTAACTGTGCTTGCAAGTGTTGCAACTGTCGCTCAATTTCATTAATCTGTTGAGTTAGCTGTTGTTGTTTTTGTTGTAGCAACTGTTGAGCTTGGGTATGTTCTGCAAACTTCGCCCCCATGGCTTCTTCCTGGGATTGTAAAGCTTGGTATTCAGCATATCCGGCTCTAACTACCTTTTCTTGATTTAACAGGGCTTCTAGGGCTAATATTTGCTCATTGATGCGAGAGTGTTCTTGTTGGAGGCGATCGCAATCTTGGCTTAAATTTTGGTATTGTTGCTTAACAAAATGCAGTTGTTCTTCCCAATTTTGTCGCTGATGCTGAACAACTTGCAAATCTTGTAACTTAGTTTTCTCAAAAGCTTGTACCTGTCGCAGTTGGTTGAGTTGCCTTTCTAAATTTCCTCGTTTTTGGGCTATTTCTTCCCGTTGTTGCAATTGGGTTTTCATCGACTCCAAAGAACGTTGCAACTCTTCCCCTCTAGCTTTAAACTGACGGGATAATTCCTTAGCTTTTTCTCCTAATTCATCATACTGATTCAACTTTAACAACTCTGCTAAAATTTCCTTACGTTCACTAGGACGTTTAAGCATAAACTCATCCGCACGACCTTGACGCAGATAAGCAGAATTGATAAAAGTATCGTAATCCAACTTGATATGTTGGATAATCAACTCTTGGGTTGCTCTCACACCTTTAGCAGTCAAAGCCTTAAAGCCATTAGCTGTTTCAATTTGGAATTCTAAGACACTACTACTACCCCGATTGCGGGTACGAATCACTCGATAAGTTTGCCCAACGCTGGTTGTAAACACAAAGTCTACCCTAACTTCCTTCGCTCCAGTTTGGATGACATCATCTTCAACACCGGCTCTACTTTCTCCCCAAATTGCCCAGGTAATAGCTTCCAAAAGGGAAGACTTACCAGCACCATTAGAACCACAAATACATGCCGTATGTAAACCACGAAAATCTAAACTAGCCTCACGGTAACTGAGGAAATTTTTCAGAGTAAGTTTTACTGGGATCATTGAGGATTGAAAACCACAGCTTATTTTTAATCAGTAACATCACAGATAGTCTTCCTGTTAGTTTAGCTAGGTGAAAATCATGTTTCTAGTCTTTAACAACGCATTTTTACAATTATTAACATTTTGGCAGTAGATTTTTTCGTATTAGGGGGATTGTTTTGATTTACTGAAATAAAAAATAAGATACTCCTATCAGATCCCCGACTTCTGATTACACGCGTAGCGGGTAGTCTACGAAAATGCCTTACGGCATTGTCGCAGTGTAGAATTTGGGGTTCTTGTCGATAGAGGATGATGAAAATTTAGAATTGCTAAGGTTAGTACAGTTCCAATTCAAAAAATATCTAAAATAGTAAGGACACGACGTTGCTAAAATTATTCGATACACATGTCTAGATTGTAGATGCCCATTGGTGTCAACTTAAGCTCTAAATCGCTTATCTGTTAGCTTTTTCACCCACCCTGAACTAAAGTTCCGGGACCAATATACAAAGTCTACTGAAGTAGAC
>JAAUYI010163753.1_pt1 | contig 33085 bp, 32 predicted proteins | sample 7278041 | NCBI WGS metagenome assembly JAAUYI01 (sample SAMN14350216, study PRJNA611818) | marine sediment metagenome | isolation source: surface marine sediment (0.6m) | place: French Polynesia: Moorea | collected 2018-08
ATTTCAATAGAAAACGGAGACATTCTTCTCTTTCTTATTTATCCCCCGATGATTTTGAATTAATATACTATCTCTCTTAACTTCTCTCCTCTTTTTCGGATCATTTCCAATTTATCTCTAATCCCGTTTATGAAAAAAAGTTCAAAGATATACATTGCTGGACATAAGGGGTTGGTGGGTTCTTCAATTCTTAGATTACTGTTGAAGGAAGGTTTCCAAAATATAGTTTGTAGAACATCTGGAGAGTTGGATCTCAGAAATCAATCTCAGGTTGAAGATTTTTTTGAAGCTGAAAGACCTGAATTTGTTTTTATTGCAGCTGCTAAAGTGGGTGGCATTCTTGCAAATGATAATTATTCTGCGGATTTCATCTATGAAAATTTAGCCATTCAAAATAATCTTATTCATTTTTCTTATTTGAATGGGGTTAAAAAGCTTTTATTTTTAGGTAGCTCCTGCATTTATCCTAAACTATCGTCTCAGCCGATGAAAGAGGAGTATCTTTTCACTGGGTCCTTAGAGCCTACAAATGAGGCCTATGCAATTGCCAAAATTGCCGGAATTAAAATGTGTCAATCCTATAGAAAACAATATGGCTGTGATTTTATTTCTCTGATGCCAACCAATTTATATGGCCCTAATGATAATTATGATTTGCAGAATTCTCACGTCATTCCGGCCTTGATTAAAAAGTTTCATGAAGCGAAAACTCAGAAAGCTTCCCATGTTGAAATTTGGGGTACTGGGTCTCCGCTGCGCGAATTTCTATATGTGGATGATTTTGCGGAAGCTTGTCTTTTCTTAATGCAAAACTATAGTGATTGCGCACCGATTAATGTTGGAACCGGAGAAGATTTAAGTATTAAGGAACTAGCAAGTCTGATTAAAGAGATTATTGAATTTCAGGGAGATATAGTCTTTGATCCTTCTAAACCAAATGGTCATCCAAGGAAACTCCTTGATGTTACAAAGCTTCACTCTCTAGGGTTTAAACATAAAGTTAATTTGAAAGATGGACTGAAACTAACTTATGAAGGTTTTCAGAAAGAGCAGGTGAAGTAATGATGAACTTTAGAAAGTTGATTCTCTCAATTGAAAACTCAACTTAAAATTGCTCATAACTTACACCTTGTTCAGATCTTGGGTCTGATTCACCAATGAGTTCTTTGTTGTTCCAATCTAATTCAACTGCTTGTACTGTCCAGTAAAATGACTTCCAAGCTTTTTTTCCTTTATCCTCTGGAAAAACATGATTGTATTTAGCTTTTAATATTTTTTTTGTTTGATCATCAATTATTGAATTCTCATAATAAATGTGATCTGGTTTCCATTGATGATGAACTCTTCCTGATGTAACTGATTCTTTTAAAGACATTTTTTGATCAAAGTAACCTAAAAGAGTATTCATAACCGCACTGATTATAGTTGGTCCTCCTGGACAACCTAAAGCAAGAATCGGTTTTTGATTGTTTATATTGAAAACGATGGTTGGCGACATTGAGCTTAAAGGCGTTTTATAAGGCTCTGGATAATTTAACTTGTTACCCAGTAAACCATATTGGTTGGCTCTTTGTGGAATACTAAAGTCATCCAATGTATTGTTTAGCATTATTCCAGTTCCGGGAATTGTGAACCCTGAGCCGAGACCTCCATTGAGTGAAGATGTGACAACAACAATGTTGCCGTATTTATCAATTACAGTGAAATGTGTTGTTTCATTTTTTTCCTTTGGGTTTTCCACTCCTGAAAGTATTTTTTCGCTGGGAATTGCCTTAGCTTCATTCTTTATTCTTTGTGCTATTGCTTCTGCATAAGCTTTAGAAGTTAGATTCTCAGTGTCTATCTCATTGAATCCAGGATCCCCGAGTTTAGTTGCTCTATCAGCAAAGCCGAATTTAAGAGCTTCAACCAAATAGTGTATTCTCTCAGGAGATTTATGATCGAGGTTCTCTAAATCGAAATTTTCAAGGATATTGAGAACTTCAACGAGTACTACTCCCCCTGAACTGGGAGGTGGAAAAGAGCAAACTTTGTACTTGTTTCTATATGTTCCACAAGTGGGTTTGTAAATATTTAGCTTATAGTTGGCTAGATCTTCCTTGTCAATTAACCCATCGGCCCTTTGAATGTTTTTTGCAATTTTTTTTGCCAAATGTCCTTTATAAAATTCTTTAGCTCCGCCCTTCTTTATGGCCTCCATTGTTTTTGCTAGCTCGGGTTGCTTTAGTTTGTATCCAATAGCTGGAACTTGAGAGTTGGGGAGGAAAATCTTTTTGCTAGAGGTAAATTTGCTAAGTTTTGATTTTTTACCTTTAATTGACCTATGCAAAGTTCCATTTATTGGAAATCCATTCCTTGCTAATGCAATTGGTTCTTTCATCAACTCTTTACGGCTTTTAGTTCCATAATTGGTTCTTAAGTATTCAAAGCCTAAAACAGTACCAGGAACTCCACCTGCTTTGGGTCCGTTAATGAAATCATGTTTTCTACTTTGATTAATTCTGTGAGGGGCTCTTTCTCGAAAGTCAATTGCCGTTAAACTTTTTTCTTTGTTCATATAAACTAGAGCAAATCCGCCGCCTCCAATTCCAGAGCCGTTGGGTTCAACAACACCTAATGCATAACCAGTTGCAATGGCTGCGTCAATAGCATTGCCACCAGCATTTAAAACATTTGCTCCAACTTTGCTGGCAATTTTATTTTTAGAAACAACAACACCTCTTTTAAAAGGAGAATTGGACTCAATTGATTCACCAAATGAGCATAAAGAAGGAATGAATATTAGAACTGGAAGAATGAATCTGCAAATTTTGATTGACATAAAAATATTTATGAATCCCTGATTTCTTAGTTAAAAATCAGCTATTTGAGGGAATGAATTAAACCTGATTATAAAAGTTTTCTTTGATTAAATACATGAAATACAACATTGAAAAGGATGATTCTCTTAAAGAAATTGAGGAGAAAGGAATTGAGAAATTAAGATCGGGTCAGTTATTAGAAGCAGTTGAATTGTTCAGAGAAGCAATTCAAAAAGGTTCACAAAACTTCAAAAGTAGACTATTGCTCACTAAAATTCTCTGTGACTTAGACAGATCCAATAAAAATTCTTAAGAGCTGAGTGCAAGGATTATGAAATTAGAAAATAGACATTGGATTAATTCTTTTCAAAATTTATTGAATAAACTACAAAGATATTCTGAGAAAAAAACAGCCCAACAAAACCCTTTAAGCTCTTATAAGTTAGAACAAGAAAATGATTCCATTCTGGATTCGTCAATATTGATTGGTGTTACCAAAGGCTACTTAGACTTTTACCCTGACGAAACTTGGAAATGGTTTGTTGATACTAAACTTAATTAGCTTTAGCTAATTAGTTAAAGCCGAGTGAAGCCCATTTTAAATTAACTCTATTTTTAATATCATCGCTCATAATCATTTCATTTGGCCAATTGCGCTCAAAACCTTCTCCCTTCCACTTTACAGTTGCATCAATCCCTAATTTGCCTCCGATTCCAGGAATGGTTGTTGCGTGGTCTAGAATATCCAAGGGGCCATGAGTAGTTAAAGAGTCTCGAACCGGATCGGTATTTGCAAAGACTCTCCAGGCAACCTCACTTAAGTCATGAACATTCACATCGTGATCGACCACTATTACATATTTGGTGAAAGCCATTTGACCTGAGCCCCATACGGAACTAATGATTTTTTTTGCGTGTCCAGGATATCTTTTGTGAATTTTGAGTATTGCACAATTGTGAAATACTCCTTCAAGCGGTAAGTTCATGTCAATAACTTCCGGCATAATTACTTTCAATAAAGGTAAAAATATTCTTTCGGTTGCTTTCCCTAAATAACAATCTTCCTGGGGTGGTCTACCTACAATAGTTGTCATATAGGTCGGATTTTTTCGATGAGTCATTGCTGTCAACCTGAAAACTGGGAAATCTCCGGCTAAAGAATAAAAACCCGTGTGATCTCCAAAAGGTCCTTCCCAAGCTAGCTCATCTAAGTCCACATAACCTTCTAGAATGATTTCTGCATTTGCCGGAACCTCCATGTCAATTGTTTTGCATTTCACCAGTTCAACTGGTTTCTTTCGTAAAAAACCGGCAAAAATTGTTTCATCAATCATTGATGGTAAAGGGGCTGTTGCAGCATACACTAGGGCTGGATCGCATCCAATTGCTACTGCCACTGGGATCCTTCTCAATCCACCAAACTTCCCTCCTGGCCTCTGACCAATTTCTGTTCCGTGTCTCTCCGGTTCTTCTCTTCTTTTAATTGAAGACTCTTTATTTCCTTGGTCTTCTTTTCTTGCTTTTTGGTAATGCTCTGCTGCGTCATGGTGCCAATGAACGTGGAAACCGGTGGAGTTGTTGGAATACTTTTGAAGACGATACATCCCAATGTTGCGAATTCCTGTATCTGGGTCTTTTGTAAAAACTAAAGGCAGGGTAATGAATGGGCCTCCGTCTGAAGGCCAACATTTCAAAATAGGCAGTTTGTCCAACATCTTTTCATCTGGATTGGTTATTACCACCTCTTGACAAGCTGCTGGACCATTAATTGTTTTCGGTGGAAAAGTTGCTACTTGAGCTAACTTTGGAACCATTGATAATTTACCGAGGAGATTATCTGGAACCTTTAAATTCAACAAATCAGATATTCTTGCCCCTATTTCATCGAGAGAAGTGACTCCGAAGGCTAAATTTAACCTGTTGTACGACCCTAGTGAGTTGATGAGAAGAGGGATATCATAACCTTCTACGTTTTCAAACAATAAAGCTTTATTTTGATCAATTGGTCCTTTACTTATTCTGTCAGTTATTTCTGTAATTTCGAGTTCAGAAGAAACTTGTTCTTTTATCCTAATTAATTCATTATTTTCTTCTAGTTCTTCAATAAATTCCGATAAGTTTTTGAATGACATTTCAATCCGATTTGTTTCATAGTATCTTAGAGAAATTATCAGTCATAATTCTTAATTTAGATAAAGATTAATCTCTAAAATCATTAAGTTTGTTAGTCATTGGATTAATTATTCAGCAAAATCTGTCAAAATCTTTGACTAAGATTTAGCTTGTGAAGTAAATTTGTATGACTGCTCATCATAACTAATCTTTTAATGAATTCAAGCACAATACAAAACCCCACAAGTGGCAATGGTTTTAAATTAGATCTTCATTGGCAAATTCTGATAGCTATGCTTGTTGGAATTGTTGTTGGGCTAAGTTTTAGTTCTTGTAGCGAGCAAGAAGGCGTTTTTTATAATTTTTTCTCTGGACTGGGTGCATGTGGACTAATCAAAGGAAGCAAGATCGGGGTTCATAATTTCGCCTGGATGGGAGAGCTTTTTCTTCGACTCTTAAAAATGATAGTAATTCCATTGATTTTTTGTTCTTTAATTAATGGAATAAGCCACATGAAAGTTGATCAGTTGGGTAAAGTTGGCCTGGTAACCTTTGTGTTTTTTAAGGTTAGTATGCTCATTGCGGCAATAATAGGTCTATTTTGGGTTAACACAATTAATCCGGGAGTTGGTTTTGATGTCTCCTCGATATCTAAGGTTGATGTCGATCATCTAACATCTCATACTGATGAAAATCTTCTACTAAGCATTATTCCAACGAATATTTTCTATTCCTTATCCCAAGATAATCAACTTATACAAGTTATTTTCTTTGCGCTGTTTTTTGGAATTGCTCTTGTTACCATGGGCTCAAAAGCAGCACAGGTTGCTAAAGCATTTGAACAAATCTTCCAAGTGATGTTGAAAATAACTCATTGGATTATGTTCTTAGCTCCCTTTGGGGTCTTTGGCTTAATTGTTAAAACAGTCGGAACCACGGGTTTAACGCCATTTATAAGTGTCGGGAAGTATATGTTGGTGGTAATTCTTGGGTTGGCCACTATGTTATTTGTGGTTACTCCTTTGTTGGTTTACTTCTTGGGGAAAATGAATCCTCTGAAGTTTTTTGGCGCAATTCAAGATGCTATGCTAACCGCCTTTGGTACCTCTAGCTCTGCGGCTACTTTGCCTGTAACGCTCGAATGTGTAACCGAAAATCTAAAAGTTCCACAGTCAATAGCAAGTTTTGTTGTGACGGTTGGTTCAACAATGAGTATGAATGGAGCTGCTTTATATGAAGCTGTGGTTACTCTGTTTTTGGCACAAGCCTATGCGTCAATCATTCCAGGAATAGATTTGTCCTTGAAAGGGCAAATCTTCATAGTGGCAATGGTTCTTTTATCTACCCTTGGGACACCGGGTATTCCTCATGGTGGACTGGTAACAACAACTATCGTATTGAAGGCAGTTGGTTTGCCGATTGACGCAATTGGTTTAATTATTGGTGTTGACCGTGTTCTGGATATGTGTAGAACAATGATGAATGTGACTGGAGATTGCGTTGCCTCAGTTGTTATTAACCGCTTTGTTCATGGAGAGGAGATTGAGGTTGATTCCATTGAAGACAATTTAGAAGCAATAAATGGAAAAGAAGAAAAAAGTAAGGAGACTCAAGAGTCTATTATTCATTAAAATAGTTCTCTAAGTTCACTATATAAGATATTGAGTTACTGAGAAATTTTGCTTTGATTAGCTAAATTTTGGAATTCAATTTCTCGTTAATTTTGCTAATGATAATTTTGTGAACTTTGTCAGGTGTATATTTAACCGTATCAATCACTAAAAATCTTTCTTTATTTTGCTCCGCAAGTTTTAAGAAACCTTTTCTAACCTTGTCTTGAAATAAAATACCTTCGGATTCCATTTTGTCGCTCTCTCCGGAGCGTTTTTTGCTCCTTGACAAACCAATTCCAGGATCTACATCGAGTAGGAAGGTTATGTCCGGTTGAACTCCTTGAATTGCGACTTCGTTGAGCTGGTGAATTAACTCCGTATTAAGCCCCCTAGCATATCCTTGGTAAGCTACAGTGGAGTCAATGAACCGATCACAAATAACAACGGTTTTATCTAGAGAAGGTTTAACAACTTCTTCAATATTTTGAGCCCGGTCTGCCATATATAAGAAAAGTTCAGCTAGAGGATTTAACCGAACACTTTGATCATTCAACAATATTTCTCTTAGTTTTAAGCCAAAGTTTGTACCTCCAGGGTTTCTTGTTAAAAGCCAACCTCTGTCTTCAGCTATTGGCTTCAGCATCTCTAGTTGTGTGGTTTTACCTGCGCCGTCAGGACCTTCAAGGGTTACGAAAATGCCCATTAATTGTTCTCAAGATCTTTACTATTTTTCTTTTCTGAGTCTAGATCTGTTTTTTTATCTTCCTGACTTTTATTAATGGTGGCCACTGGATAACTATTTTCCAATTGAACTGTTTGGTAATCCTCCATTAACCTAACAATTGTTTTTGGAGGTAAGTTTGTTTGAATTTTCTTTATTGTTTCAAAAGATTTTGTGTCCAAAATTAGGAATTTTCCATCCGGCTCACTTCCAATGAGTAGCTTGTTATCCTCAATTTTTTGGAGTAAGTTAGGGAATTTGAGGCTAGAATTTACTTCTTTTGTTTCGAAGCTATAAGATTTGGCATCAATTACGTAAAGTTTTTTGTCACTTCCGTCGAGTGCATAGATTCTATCTTCGTTTTCAAAAGCTGTAATATTATTAATTGAAGAATTTGGTAAGTCTATATTGTTTGATAGGCTTTTATTTGAATTGTCGATTACTGAAATACTGTTAGAACCGCGATTTAAAACAAAGAGTTTTTGATCGTTTAACCAAACTATTTCAGTTGGCCCTTCTTGTACATCGATTTCTGCTTCTTTGGTAAAGCTGTCCGTATTTGCTAAATAAACCTTATTAACGCCAGTAGAGCTAATTGCAATAGTTTTTCCATTTGGACTGATTGCTACGTGAGATGGCCGTTCTCCAACTTTAAAGGATGCAACGCGGCTTAAGTCTTCTCTTGAGAGAATTTCAACTCTATTTTTTAAAGTGGTAATTACAAAAACATAATTTTTATTGCAAGCTACACAGCTGAGACCAAGTTTTTTATTATGAGCTGCAATATCTAAGGGTTCAACAACTGGATCAAAGCTTTTTTGTTTTGGTTTAGATTTATAAACTTTTGCAAAGGCTTTCTGAATGGGACTTCTATCTATTTCTTCTTCGGGAGGTGTTAATAATTCAATCTCTTGAACAGCCAAGGTATTATCAATATCCTCGAGTTTTACTTTATTTAAAATTTTGTCCTTTGGAGAAAAATCAAAAAGTTGATCGGAACCAAAGTCGGTAAAATAAATATGGCCACTGCAAGAAGCTGCGCTCCAGGGAAGAGAACCAGCCGCGACTTGCCCAGTTTCGGCAATTTTTTCAACATCCAATTTAATTAGATACCCTGAGCTGCTCAAGTAATAAAGATCCTGGCTTTTGGATAAAGCTGTTTGAGGATTAATGAATCCAAGTAAAGAAATCGCAGCGACGAAGCATGTGATTTTCTTTTTGTTAAAGTGTTTTATTAGAGCGTTTTTCAGATGGAACATGGCTTGAATTTACCTTATCTTTTCTTTTAGTTCAGTCCAAAATCTCAAGGAACCAATTAACAGAGCGATTCCGATGGCAATTCTTAACAAACCTCTTCCGAAAGAATTGAAAGGACTAAAATCACCACCGAGAAATATACCTAATCCTATCATTAGGCTTATGACCAAAATGCCTCTAACACCCAAAACTTTAAGCCAACCTAAAAGGCAGTTAATAATTGTGTTTTCTAGTTTAATTGCGGCATCTAAAGATCTTTGAGCCGTTTTTTGTAAAACAAACTTGCCTTTTGCAAAACCAATTGCTAATGAAGCAATTATAGAAATTATTACTAAAATACCAAGGATTTCAGCAGCTTCAGCGATTAACATGAATGAGCCGCTCCAGAGTAATCTAATCCCTCCGAGCGTCCATAAAATAGCCAATGTAACAATTGTTATTAACTGAGCTTTATTCACAATATTCTTATTTAACAGTTAACTAATTTTACATTCAAAAAATAAGATGGAATCATCCAATTTGCATCTAAGCAAGAGAGAGATATCTTACGTTACCTCTTGAATCAGATTCAGGATTCCACCCTGTGGTAACCTGCCTTTGAGAGCTGCTATTAGCTATAACTTTGCCGTCTTCCCCTACGACGCCTACGTGAGCGGAGCTTCCTCCACCTCCTCCAACAAAGGCAATTGCACCTTCTTGTTTCCCAGATTCACGAGCACCTTTGTCTTTGAGTTTTCGTTCAAGTTGATCACAACTCAATGTTTTTTCATTTCCTGAGAGTACACCGGCTTCTGAAAGCACATTGGAAACCACAGCGGCGCAAGCTAAACGACCTCCGTTAGTTCCTGCAATATTGGATGTTTGTTCTCCGACCTTACTTTCTGCAATTTGTGCAATATCGCTATTTGTTCCGGATCCAGATAAAGATGATCTTGTACCGGAGTTATTATTTGAAGAATTAGTTTGAGTTCCTATCCCATTTTGTGCAGAGTTTTGCCCCGGCTGCAGAAAATTTACTCCTTGAAAGGCTTGATTATTAAAATTTGATACATTCCCTACCATAACATTGTCCAGTTTAAGTTAAAACATCTCCATTAGAAGAGCCCTGGTTTAGGCTCTTTGATAGACGCTGGGTTGATTAAAACCTTCTTGGTTAAGATTATTATTAATATCCGGCTGTTGAAATGAGTTTGTTGGAGTTGTTGTTCCCCCTGTACTGCTTTGGGAACCTATAGAGCTGGATGCTATATTCCCCGAGTTATTTGCTGTTGGCTGAAGATTTTGAATCTCTTGTTGATTGGAAACTACCTCAACTTGGCCATTAAATAACGATTCGATCTCATTTTCATTTTTCAGTACTTCATGCATATTTATAGAAGCTCTAGCTTCTCTGGGAAATAAGTTGCGAACTTTTTGCCCTACACCTAAGCTGTCAGCGGCAGCAAAAAGGAAATTTTGAGAGTGTTTTGCACAGTAACCTGGATCATCAATGTTACTACCCTTTGTTATTGCTTTTTCTTTTAATTTTCTACCAAATTCTCCAGAAAACTTCACGATAACACTAGGTTTTTCATAGGTGAAACCATCAACTGTTTTTAATCCTCTACCAAAGCTTGATTGCCTCTGCCCATTATTCATGAAATTGACTTCTTGGTGGCCACTATCTGGATCCGCTCCATTTACACCTTTGTCCCAATAAGCCATTAAAGCCACTGGCTCGCTATTCCCAAACCCCAGAATTGCCATAACTTACACCCCATTAACCCCTAAGAAATTTACAAAAAACTGTTTACTTTTTATAGAGACCATTTTTATGCACTTGCTAATTCAATTTGGAAAAGAGAATTGTTCAAATTTGCAACGTTATTTCCAAATTTTTGAGCAGAATTTACTAGAGAAGATATATTGATCTCAAATCCTCTAACCGATGTAGTCCCAGAGTTACCTGAGGATGTTGATTCTGTATCTTGAGGATTAAAATTGATTTCTATCGTTCTGTTATTACTTGTGTCCTGTGAAACAGAATTAGAGTTTGGATCCCCTTCTAAATCTCTGTTGATTACAATTTCAAATCCAGTTCGTTGATTAGAAGAATCGTCTAAATCTTCCGTATTTCTATTAACTACAACTTGAAAATTCTTTGGTTGTTCTAATGTAGAAGTGTTGTCTGCAAATTCATCTCCTTTGCCTAAGACTACCTCATTTGTTTTACTGCCATCTTTATTTGTTGTTTGGCTAAAAGCTGCTGTAGAAAAATCACCTTTCTTAAAAATGTTCTTGTATATATTTTGAAAGAAGTCATTTTGTGCAACTCTTTCAGCTCCTTTATTTGCAACAGTTATTGTTGTAAAGCTACTCATAGCAATATCCCCCTGTATTCTTAAAATTATTTTTATAGTTGAATGTTTTTGTCCTGTAATACAACAATAAAACTTTAAGGTTAAGCCCTGATTTCGATAGGGGATACACCGGAATAAATTTTGGTCAAGTTTATATTAAGGAAAACCCTATTACTTGAAATTAAAACTTTTTGACCTTGCTTTTAACTAAATAAGTTGTCTTTGGAGGAAAAATAAGCCTTTTATTGAGTTTATTTAATTTTTCAAGAGAACTATTGGAATTCCTATAGTAAAAAAGATTTTTTGAAAAGCTAAATAAAAGAAAATTAATGTAGTGTGAAAAAAATTACTACTTTTTTGTTGAATGAGTTGAAGAAATAATATATTCATATAAGATTAAGACTTCTCCTCTCCAGCTTCAAAACGGAGCAAATAACCCTCTCCTCTTTAGGAGGGGGCTTACGGATGAGGCAACAATATAAAAATAACTTATAAATGGAGAATTGTTATGTCAGTAGAAGGTGTTGCGGACAGAGTCAGATCTGGGTTGAGTGCTTATGGCAATTATGCAATGGGCAATTATGGTCAAGCAGCAGTTGATGCTACAAGAACAGTAAATCCAGAGTGGGGTAGTAAAGTATCTAGTGTAAAACAGACATTTGATAGCTTTGGTGCGATACGTGGATTAGGCGTGGATAGCTCTGCAAAAATGATCAATTACAGTAATCCGTTTGGAGTGTAACCGCTAAACTTGTTCAGCTTCAATAGCTTTTATAGAAACTAAATCAATTCTGCCTTTGGGGTCAGTTCCGTCTACCAATACTATTACTTCTTGCCCGATTTCAAAGTGATCGTAGGCAGTATTTCTTGGTTGATCTGATTGGTTTTCGCGGTTGTTGTATCTATCTCTTCCACGGCCTCTATCATTTCTCCCTCTAAATCCACCTCTTCCACGGCCTCTATCGTTGCCACCACTTGCAAGCCTGAGCATTCCAACTTTCCCTGGGGCTAATTCAACAAAAATACCAATTGGTAGCTTTCTAACAATTACACCTTTATATTCTTGCCCTGACTCGATTTTCATGGTCATGGATTCAAGAACCTTTTGAGCTGATTCAGCGGCACTTCCATTACCAACAATCACAACTTTACCGTCATCGGTAATATCAATTTTTTCAACTCCTGAATCTTCAATGATTTTCTTAATGGTTTTTCCACCTGGCCCAATTAAGCCACCTATTTCATCCGGATTAACCTGCATTGTTAATAATCTTGGAGCGAAAGAGGATAGTTCCGTTTTATGTGATGGCAGCGTTTCCAGCATTTTGCTTAAAATGTGTTGTCTTCCAATCAAAGCTTGATCTAGCGCTACTTTAAGAACTTGTAGACTTACTCCTTGAGGTAATTTTAAATCCAATTGAATTGCCGTAACTCCATCGTGACTTCCGGTTACTTTGAAATCCATATCACCAAGAAAGTCTTCAACTCCTTGAATATCACTGAGGATAGCGCATTTGCCTTCTTCCCAAATTAATCCCATTGCAATTCCTGCAATCGGTTGTTTCAAAGGAACACCTGCATCCATAAGAGATAAAGTACTACCACAGGTTGAAGCCATACTGGTCGATCCATTTGAACCGAGAATATCTGATACAACTCTTATGACATAAGGGAAATCATCTTTTGAGGGCAAAGCTGGGATTAACGCTCTTTCTGCTAAAGCTCCGTGTCCAATCTCTCTTCTTCCTGGACTTCGAGCGGGTCTCGCTTCTCCCACTGAATAGGCGGGGAAATTGTAATTATGAAAATAGGTTTGCTCTTTTTCAAGCCAAATACTGTCTAAAGGCTTAGCATCATAGCCAGAACCCAAGGTTACAACCGACAAAGTCTGTGTTGAGCCTCTTGTGAATATTGCACTACCGTGAGCTCGTGGTAAAAAACCGACTTCAGACCAGATAGGTCTTATCTCATTGCATACTCTTCCGTCAATTCTTTCTCCCTTTTCCATTATTTGCTTACGCATTAATTGTTTTTCAAACTTTTTCGTGTAAGCCTGTGCTTCTTTTGCTTTCTCTTTTAGTGGATTATCATCAGTGAGGGATTCAAAATGCTCTTTTACTTTTTTATAAGCTTCTTCCGCGATGCTTTCTCTTCTTTTTCTATCTTTGATTTTTGATTCAACGGATTCTGTGAGCTTATCTTTTGCAATTCCTGAAACTAGCTCCAATAATTCTTTGTCTTCTTCTGGAGAAATAAAATCTTTTTTCTCTACATTAAATAGAGAAGATAGCTCTTTTTGGCAAGCAACCTGTGTTTTTATATGCTTGTGCCCGAAGTCTATTGCGGCAAGAATCGTTTCTTCTTTTACGAAAGATGCACCAGCCTCAATCATTATGATCGCGTTTTCTGTACCTGCAACAACAAGATCTAGCGGACTATTGTTAATTTCTTCATAAGTTGGATTGACAAGAAATTGATCTTTTTTCAGTGCCACTCTTACTCCACCAATTGGACCTTGAAAAGGTAATCCTGCTAGTTCAATTGCAGCTGAAGCCCCTAAAATAGCAAGAACATCAGGTGGATTAACTTGGTCTGAGCTTAATACTGTTGCGACTATTTGAACATCATTGAAGTAACCTTTTGGAAACAACGGTCTTATCGGTCTGTCAATAAGACGACTTGACAATATGGCTTTGTCGCTGGGCTTGCCTTCTCTTCTGTTATATGAACCGGGGATTCTTCCTACGGAATAAAGTCTTTCTTCAAAGTCAACAGTCAATGGAAAAAAATCAATGTCTGGCTTTGGTTCTTTAGACTCACAACAAGTCACAAGGATAATCGTATCCTCACACTTTATAAGAACTGAACCATTAGTTTCTCCGGCAACTCTTCCGGATTCAATGATTATATTTTTTTCAGGTGTTAAAGAGCAATTTACAGATTTAACACCATCTAAGGATAGATGCACAAAAATTAACCTCTAATTCCTAATTCTTTAATTAAAGAAGCATAACTATTTGGGTCTTTTTTTAGTAAGTAAGCAAGTAATTTCTTTCTTTTAGAAACTAACTTTTGAAGACCTCTTAAAGCACTATAGTCCTTTTTATTCTTTTTAGAAAGATGATCTGCTATTTCTAAAATTCTTGCGGTGAAAATTGAAATTTGTACTTGTGGGGAACCCGTATCTAACGCTTCTTTCTGAAACTTTGCTATTAGTTCTCTCTTTTTATTTTTTTTTATCATAACTTAACTTTATCTCTTCAAATTCAAACATTCTTTAGACAATGTTTTACTTTCAGTATTTTTCTGAATTTGTAAATTATAGACTATACACAAGGTAATTCCAAATTTATCTACAAAGTCTCTCCTGAATCAGGCTTTTAGCAATTCTCTAATTGAATTTTTTGATCTGAATACCTAATTCCATGATTACCTAAGTTCAAGTATGGGGAAACTTTTCATCAAGTTCAAGAAATCCTAAAACTACGCAAATTCACAGTTTTGTATTAGGATTTAATAATTCGGTAATAAAACTAGATTCTAGTCAATTGAAATATTAATTTAGTGTATGAATAACAATAATTCAAAGCTTGCTTATATAATCGGTGGCGTAATTTTTTTGTTTTTATTCTTCGCCTGGATAAACCCCATTTTCGTTGTACAGCCAGGAGTAAGGGCTATTATTTTTAATAAAATCTCCGGTCTTGGAGATACAGTTTATGGAGAAGGCTTGAAATTTAAACAACCTTTTTTTGATGACGTTATATTTTATAGCGTCGTAAGGCAACCATTTGATGTAGAGACAACAGCGGCCTCAAAAGATTTGCAGAATGTAAAAGTTAAACTTCGCTTTTTGTATAGCCCGAAAGAAGATAAGATACCTTTAATTCATAAAGAGCTTAGACAAGGGTATGCTGATACGGTTTTTCCTTCAATCACAAGAGAAGTCTTAAAAGCAGTAATTGCTAAAAAGACGGCAGAAGAGATTGTTACTCAGCGTGAAGAAGTTAGCAGATTAATAAGAGATAGCATAACGCAAAGAGCTAAAGACTTTAATATAAATATTTATGATGTTGCACTTGCTGAGGTTGAGTTCTCTCCTACCTTTACAGAAGCAATAGAAAGAAAACAAGTTGCTCAACAAGATCTAGAAGCTTCGAGAAAAAAAGCAGAAGCTGCAATAGTTAAAGCTCGTGGAGAAGCAGAAGCTGCGAGAATTATAAATGAAGCAAGTCGTTCATCACCTGCCTTTATAGAATTGCGAAGAATTGAAGCTCAAAAAGATATTGCGGCGACTTTAGCAAGATCATCAAATGTTACTTATTTACCGAGTAATACTTTGCTGAATTTAAAGTCTAAATAGCTTTTGTTGTAATCATAAAGTTTTAAAAACCTCAAGTTCATCAGTTACACTTGAGGTTTTTTTATGCAGTAACTGTTTATCTTAATGTTCCCTTTACTTTTTGTGGGTTAATCGCTATACTTGTATTAATAAAATATATATAAATCTTTATTAAAATCTTATTAAATCCCTTTTTATTAAATAAAACTTATAAAAATGCCCTTATTGGTCGAAAATAATATTAGATCTTATACTAGCGCTCGACGGTATAACGTGAATAGAGGCGATAGATTTTTACGGGGCAGGAAAGTGCCATCTCGTCAAGAAACTGAAAATAAAAAAGCAGCAGCTTTTGCAAATGTCAAATATAGATCTTGGGGCTTGGGTTTAATTCCTGTCGGGATGCTAATAACCATGACAGTTTTATTCTTTAAAGATTTATTCTCAGATTTATATGTGCATACTCTTGGAAGACTCTATAAAGGTGATAAATCTCACTTGAAGACGCAAGCGGATTTGCAAACATTAGATCGTAAATATCTTCTAAGAACTGGGTTGGTTGATCTCCCGACTTTGTTTTTGTCTTCTTTCTCTTTCTTACGATACTCCATGCCCATTTCTACTCTTATGATTGGAGGATTATGGCTTTTCAGAAATTTTGTTGACAATATAATTTTAAATAAAAATAATAGAGCCATGCTTGCTTTGAATGACGCAGCTTCTGTCCAGCAAAGAACACCAACTTCTCCTCAGCAGTATCCCCCACCAAATCCTCAATATCCGCCGCAAACTAATCCTTCTTCCCGAGGACAGCCTAATAACGGTTTAACGCAACAACCTCTTCCTGGAGGTAATGGTTCTGCAGGAAATGGTGATTCTGATGATGGCAGTGGAAATGGTCCCGCTGGAGGGCCGGTTCGTGCGAATAATATTGTATCAAAAGGTCCTCCACAGCCTTCGATAGTTCTGAATATAGGTAGTGTTGGTGACGATAAGAAAGTTATTCGTAATGGTTAATAGTATGAAAAAGGAGGTAATTGCCTAAAGCAGGGTGGGCTCCTGGAAAAACGGTTTCTTTGTTTTTGGTAGACAGTTTTCTGTCAAACAACAGTCAAGTTTGTTTGAAAATCTTTTTCGGCTTTTGTTCTGTAGTTTGATATTTAATGGTTTTACATTTAATCCCCTTTAGAGATTTTGAACATCGAAATGTAGATCTTGGGAGAGATTGTGCAGTTTGTTGTTTCACTTTAACTATTGATATGTAAAACTCAACCTAAAATTTCATGAAAGCTTTGTAATTAAACTTTCATTTGTTTTTGGAGAGTTGGAATGTTTTTGTGTTCCCCAAATGGATTTAAAGCAACATGCTAATAGGAATGCATTTAAACACAAATAGGAGATACCTTAAATATTTATTAAAGTTTATGAAAAGTTTAAGAGTATCTTACCTAAATGAATCTGCTAAAGTTATCCTTGTTAATGGTGTAAGACAGGATAACTCATTTGTGTTTGCATTCCCTTTAAGCATTCTGGGAATTATATATCCTTGTATAAAATATTGCAATAGGCCAGGTAGCATAAGCCTATATATTTTGCTTACTAGTTTTATGAGGGAAACATCATAAAACTATGGTGAGTGGAACCAAAGCCTTAAATGCAAATTTTCTTCTCTCCCCTCAACTCTTATTATCAAATACAAGTACAACTCTTGCTAAGCCTTCCAGTTTAAGCTCTTTATCAGCGGCTAATCAGATACTGAATTTTAAACGAACTCAAGTATCTACCAGTCCTGATGATGAACAAAGAGATAAAGAGGAAAAAAATCTTTTGAGGTTTGAACCGTGGAAAAAGGGTTTGCCAAGATTCCTTTCTGAAGCTTTGATGAGTGCGGTAACTTATGTTGTCACTTATTGGTTCATGTCTAGAATTGGAATCCTAAACATGAAAAACTTTAATAAGCATATTGAAGACACGATTAGAAAATCTGGAAAAGAATCGCATATTGTAAAAAAAGAACTTGATGATTTTAGAAAAGTTCTATCGGGGGTTACTAAAAATGATCCGTTAAATTCACGTTGTTACTGGAAAAAGTATTTTGATCCAATTATTTTGAAGAATTTAGATAGTTTTTCTAAGAAAGATCGGTTTTTTGCTAGAGCTTATAGAAGTTTATATGGAAGCGAAAGAAGATGGGCCTTATCTCTCTCAATTGCTCTTCTGTCTCTGGGTAGAGCTTTAGTGATTCACCCTGATTTATCTTGGATCAAAAGAATATTCATTTTTGTAGGACCGTGGGTGACAAATTTTCTATTTTGGCGAGCCGATAAAATGGCCAAATCTTATGAAGATAAATTTGGTGGAACATTCGATCAAATAAAGAATAATGCTGAAGTAAGAAGAGGAAGTTCAATTGCAGAAATCAACAATTTCCTTATAAAACTTTTCTCAAAAGTCTTTAAAAGAAGTGGCAATATCGTAGAAGAACCTGAGATGTTTGCGATAGCAACGATTGGAGCTTTCAATTCCCGTCTTGTTAGAGACTCTTTAGAGGGAGGTTTTCCTACTCCCAGGGATAAAAACCCATTCTTTGCTTTTATAGGAAAATCTCAAACTGTTCAAAAAATGAGAAATAATATTGTACCTTTTCAAAAAGGGATTTTAGACAATTATGGTGACTTTAAGGTCGGGGAAAACCACTTTTTGCATTTAGCCAAAATAGCAGGAATGAAAACATTGCTTAAGTACATAACTGATGGAGCAATATTTGGTTTAATGGGTGTAAGTGCATTAAAAGTTGTTTATTTCATAAAACATAAATGGCAGCATAATGGAATGTTTGCTCCAACTAATTACCAGAATCTTTCTTTCGGCAGCCAGAGTCCTAACAATCAGCTTACATTTGGTGGGTTAACTGGCTCTAATGATACTTCTGAACTCGATAGCCTAGTTGAGAGTAATTACGTCAACGCCTGATCTGTATTACGGCAGGCTCGATTGTGAGATAATGCAGGAAAATGTAAGACAATTCTTTGGAAAAGTAAAACCATATAAATGGCAGGCGGTACTATTTCTATACCTTCTAGTTTCCTTAAACAGTCATCTTATATTTCAAAGCTAATAACTTTTCCACAGAACAGAAGTCGGTCTAACCCAGAAAAAAGCGAAAAAGATAGGGAGGAAGATAGCTATCTTAGTTTTGAGCCATGGTTGAAAAGCCCAAGAGGTTTTGCTGTAGATGTTCTTTTTAGTGCAACCTCCTATGTAATTACTTACTGGTTTTTGCATAGAATTGGCATCTTGCATATGAAACATTTCAATAATCATATTCGAGAGAGGATTAAGCATCACTTTAAATTGACAAAAGACAAACTTAATAAAGAATTAGAAAACTTTGAGCTTGTTCTCAAAAAGTCTATAAGTCTTGGGCCGAAGGGTTCAAATAATTATTGGAGAAATTATTACGATAAATATGTATTAGATAAAGCTGAATCACCTCGCTTTTCTCAGTGGCAGAGGTTTTGTGCAAAAACCTTTAAAAATGTTTATAGCCTTACGGAAGGATTCGGAAGGCTAGTCTTTGTCTCGTTAATTATTTTACTTTCACTTATTCGTGCTTATGCTGTTCATCCCGATTTATCAATTTTTAAAGCGTTATTTATAGCCATTGGTCCAATAATTACTCAGGTGATTTATCGAAAGTACGATGCTGAAATTCTGAAAAATTCTCCCGTCAAAGAACTTCAGAGATTGAACGATCTAGGTGAGGTGAGTAATTTTTCTTTCAAATGGCTTTCTAAAGCCCTCAAAAGAAGTGAAAATGCTCTTATGTTTGTTGTGGCTTTAACGGGATCTTTTCTTTCAAGGTTAGTTAGAGATGGCGTTGAAGGAGGCTTGCCTTCGAGTGGTAAAAATGGCTCTAAACCAACAAATAATCCCATTTTTAGATCAATTTGTAAATTGCCTTTAGTAGAAAACTTAAGAAATTCAAGAGAGTTTTTTCAAAAAGGTGTTTTGAGAAAATATAAGTACGGAGAACATCATATTGCTTATTTGGCAAGGATTGCAGGCGTGAAGATTCTCTTGAAGTATGCAACTGACTACTTAATCTTTGGCTTGGGTGGTGTGACTATGCTCAAATTGGTTTATTCTTTAAAACACCTTTGGGAAAATCAAGACAGCCAGAGTAAATTAATAAAACAATACCAGCCTGTAATAACCATTCCTTCTTTATCTATAGTCTAATAATCCATAACTGTAGATATTAACCTTTGCTTCTCGGCAAGTGAGTATGCATAAAAGTTATTTACTTTTGCCAGGTGAGATATCTTCTCTGTCGTTTGAGCTAAAAAGAAGCCTCTTTTACTCAAAAATGGCCTTACTGTATTTAAAGTAATCTGAGGCTTTGCAAATGCTCTAGCTGTTACTAAGTCGAAATTTTTATGCTGATCTGTTAAGGACTCTGCTCTAGCGGTAATAACAGAAATTGATTTTGTTAATTCAAGTTCTTGCACAACTTTAGTTAAAAAACGTGTCCTTTTGCTTATGGAATCAACTAAAGTTGTTTTTATATCGCTGAATTTTGATTCCTCTTCTTTTAATAATATGTGCAAAATTATCCCTGGTACACCGCAGCCGGACCCTAAGTCTAAATATTGTAATTTTTTATTGTTTCGGAAGCTAAGCTCTCTTATGGAAGGTATCAATAGAGCAGTATCTACGAGGTGAAAAGTTAGGAAGTCGGAAAGTGAGTCAAGTCTCGTTAGGTTAATTACTTTATTTGTTTCCTGAAGAAGTGCATGAAAATTACTTAACTTTTCGTGTTGCCAATCATTTAAATTGATTGATAAATAGTCGCAGAGAACCGTTTTAGCTTCGTTCCAGCTATGTACTTTAGGCAATTGGTTTAAGCTTGAGTTACCTATAGATGTCAATAAACTTTCCTTTGAGTACAATGAATGCGATATGAAGAAAATTATAGTTCAAAAATTTGGTGGTACTTCAGTTGGTTCTCCGGAAAGAATAAAAGCTGTTGCAGATATTTGTAAAAAGACTATACAAAGAGAAGCCTGCGAATTAGTGGTGGTCGTTTCTGCAATGGGTCATACTACTGATGAGCTTTGTGAGTTAATGTCTCAGATCACTCAAAGTCCGGTACCTCGTGAATATGATATGCTCCTAAGTTCAGGGGAACAGGTTAGTACATCGCTCCTTTCAATGGCTTTGTCAAGTGTTGGTTTGGACGGGCATTCTATGCTTGGTTGGCAGGCTGGAATAAAAACCAGCGGGGTACATAGAAAAGCAAAAATAGAGAACGTTGACACTTCTTATATCTCTTCAATTTTAAGTAAAGGTAAAATTCCTGTCGTTGCTGGTTTCCAAGGCTATGCCGAAAATAAAGAGGTTACAACTCTCGGTAGAAGTGGTTCTGACACTTCTGCGGTTGCGTTGGCAGTTGCACTGGGGGCTGAAAGATGTGATATCTACACTGATGTTGATGCAGTGCATACGACAGATCCCAGAATCGTGAAAAATACCGGTAGTTTAAAGCTAATAACTTACGATGAAATGTTAGAGTTGGCTAGTCTCGGAGCAAGAGTTCTTCATCCTAGATCTGTTGAAATTGCTCGTAATTATAATATGCCTATGCGTGTAAGAAGCAGTTGGAAACCAGAAAATGAAGGTACACTTGTCGTTAAAAATATTGATGGGAGGAATGAAACGATGATTGAAGGACAAAAATCTGTTAGAGGCGTTGCTTTGGATAAAAAACATGCAAGATTATCAATCCTCGGTGTCCCTGATGAGCCCGGTATTGCTTACAAAATATTTGGTCAACTAGCTTCAAAAGGTATATCAATAGATATTATTATTCAATGTGCAAGTCAAGACGGAATAGCGGAACTTGACTTTACTGTTGATTTGGATGACGCGGATAAAGCGCAAACAGAACTCGAAAAAATAGCCAAAGAAATAAATGCTCAATCAACAATTCTGGATAAGTCCATTGTTAAAGTCTCAGCGGTAGGGGCGGGTATGATCGATCAGCCAGGAGTTGCTGCGAAAATGTTTAAAGCTTTAGCGGATAAAAAAATTAATATTCATATGATTTCAACAAGTGAGATTAGGATTAGTTGCATTGTTGATGAGAAGGATGGTGAATTAGCTGTACAAACAATTCATGATGCTTTTAATTTGGATACTGTAACAGAGTAAAATTTCTTCACAATAATTAAAGTCTGCTTTTTGAATAAATGTTATTATTGGATACAAGTTTGCATGAAGCAATGATATCTTTGCTTGATTTAGTGACTTCCCGTAAATATTGTGTTTTTACTAAAATTTACTAAAACGTATAAATGTTGAATGACATTTTTCAATGTTTTATAGGTTTTTATAGGTTAGAATTGAATAGTCACTAAATTAATTTCTATGCTTAAGGGTCCTAATATCTTTAATGTTACGTCCTCTTTTAGCAAGGAAGGGGAACCTAATGTCAAAGAAAATTTTTGTTGGAAATCTTGATTATTCTGTTACTGAAATTGAGTTAAAAGAGATTTTCTCTCCTGTTGGAGAAATAGTAAGTGTTAAAGTTATCAGAGATTTTAATACTGGTAAAAGTAAAGGCTTTGCTTTTATTGAACTATCAACCGAAGCGTTGGTAGATGAATGCAAAAAGTTAGATGGGACCGATTTAAAAGGAAGGCCGATAAAAGTTTCAGAAGCACGTGAGCGAGAGTCAAGACCCGGAGGCAACAATAGAGGTGGAGGCCGAGGTGGCTTCGGTGGAGGCTACGGAGGAGGTCGCAATGATCGTCGAAGAGACAATTATTAATCCATAAACTCTCAGGATTTATCACTATTATTGAAAGAGTCTAATTCTAATACTTATAGAGTTTGGCTCTTCTTTATTAAATACATCTAAACTATACAGTTTGCTTATTTCTGTATCTATCTCCTTTCGAGGTAATCAATACTTCATAATCTAAAATTTGCTCAAAAATACTTATTCCTTCTTCTAGTACATCATCAGGAGAATTTAATGGTGGGATTATTCGAATAACATTATTCTGGTTGCCGCAAGTTAATGCGATTACACCTTTATTGTATGCTCTGCTTAAAATGGTTTTTACATCTAGCTCTTTTGTTTTTGGCTCTAAAGCAATCATAAAGCCTTTACCTCGAACATCAATATATTCACCAAACTTATTTTGTAAACGTTCTAGAATTTTCTTTCCTTTAAAGTGTACTCGCTCTATTAAAGCTTCTTGTTCAATAACTTTTATTGTTGCCAAAGCTGCTGCACATGGTATTGGGCTTCCTCCAAAGGTGCTGCCATGGGAACCTGCATTTAGCTTAGTCATTAATTTCTTATTTGCCGCAAATCCACCCAAAGGTAATCCAGAAGCTATACCTTTTGCAAAAGTTATTATGTCTGGTATAGTCTCTGAGTGCTCGCAAGCAAACCACTTTCCCGTACGCCCGAAGCCGGACTGGATTTCATCCAATACAAGTAGTATTTCCCACCTATCGCATAATTGTCTCAACCTGGGTAAAAAGTCTTCTGGAGGAATTACATAACCTCCTTCACCCAAAATACTTTCAGCAAATATTGCTGCAACCGAAGTTGGAGGACAAGTTGTTTCAAAAAGTCTTTCAATTTGTTCTAGAACCTGCTCTGTGTTTATCTTATGGGGATAATCAACAAAATATGTTTGAGGAAGTAGAGGGAAGTAATCCGCTCTGTAAGAAGATTTAGAACCTGTTATGGAAAGAGCACCCATTGTTCTTCCATGAAAACCGTTATTGAAAGCTATAAAATTAGGTCTTCCAGGCCTTACTTTTCTTGCGAGTTTAATAGCGCCTTCGATTGATTCTGTTCCAGAATTGCAAAGAAAAACAGAGTCGAGAGTATTTGGCAAAATATCAATCACTTTTTCCACCAAATCAATTTTGGTTTTTTGTAGGACAAAATTGCTTGGGCAAATCAATTTTTGGGCTTGTTCAGTAATTGCTTCAACTACTCTCGGATGACAGTGCCCAACTGGAGCAACAGCAATACCAGTAGAAAAGTCAATATAACGTTTACCTTGAATATCAAAGATATAAGACCCTTCTCCTCTCTCAACCACCATTGGTTCAAGAAAAAAAGAAGTGGGAGGAAAAATATTTTTTGCTTTTGAGATGTAATCTTCTTGTAACTGCATTATATGTCTTCCTTAAGCTTTCTTTATTATAAGCTAGATAACCTTGTCGATATAAACGGCTTTACATCTTAAATCCCTTTTATTAATTAAGTTCAACATTTCTTTCGTTTAAGAAAGAGCCGGGAATAAATTACGCCATTAATTTATCAGCTTTCGTAAGTATTCTCAAAATTTATTTAACGGAAAGAAATTTTTCAATTGGCTTAAAATAAAAACTGTGCTCAATAAATCTTTCGAAAATGAATTCGTTGAAAATTTCTTCATTATTTCTCGTTTTGCCTTTGTTTCTATCTTGTTCTTTGCAAAAAGAGGATTTAAAAGAAACTAGAAATGAAAGAGAAGTAGAAAAAACACAAACACTAGAATTTAGTCTTCAACAAAAAAGGGAAGAGAGTACAAAGAATATATCCGTAGAAATTAGAAAAACTTTTGAAGATGCAATTAATGACCTTAGAAAAACAGGAATAGTTGATAAAGCTTTAAAAGTGGGTGATAAAGCTCCCTCCTTTACACTTCTTGATTCTACCAGTGAAGAAGTGAGTCTCAAAAAACTATTGAAAAAGGGGCCAGTTGTTGTGAGTTTCTATCGTGGCGGTTGGTGCCCTTATTGTAGTATCGAGTTGGCTGCACTCAAAGAAGCATTGCCACAAATTCACGATCTTGGAGCGGAATTAGTGGCAATTTCTCCTGAAAAACCAGATAAATCTAGGGAAACAATTGAAAAAATGAATTTGCAGTTTAAAGTTTTAAGTGACAAGGCTAGTAAAGTTGCTGAGTATTTTGGTATTGCTTTTGAGGTCCCGAATGATGTTAATGGACACTACAAAGATTTTGGTATTAATTTAAAAGAGTCAAATGCAGGGCGAGATAATAAATTACCCATTCCCGCAACCTATGTAATTGATCAGGAACAAATAATTCGTTTTGCTTTTGTTGAGCCGGATTATACAAAACGTGCAGAACCTAAAGACGTAATAAATATACTTAAGGGATTAAATTAATGAAAGTGGTTTTAAATAGTACTGCCTTCACATCTAACGTGAGTAGGAAGGCTCTCAATAGTCCAAAGCAAAATAATACAGGAAGAAATGATCAAACAAGTCAAATACCTTATATAGGATTAGGGGGGAATTCAAAAGTCTTGGATTCGATTCCAACACTTTTTCGAGCAATATTGAAGGGCAATGTTGAGCTTGTTCAAAAAGCTTATGAAAAAGATGGAGTGAAATCTGTTGAATTGAACAATAGGTTATTCTTTTGAAATTTTGAAAAAAATAAAATATTAATTGAATTCTATAGCCTCTAAAACTCTGGTTAAGCATCCTCCGACCCCAAAGCCTATAAACCAGGCAAAACTCCATATCCCAAGTGCGGTTTTCCAATTACGCTCTTTAATCATTACTGCAAGAGTTGCAATACAAGGAACAAACAGGGTTAAGGTTACACAAGCCGTTACAACTTGAATTTTGCTTAATTCTAGATTCAATAGGCCAAAGGCGCCAAAGTCCCTACGTACCATTCCGAGTAAAAATGAAAGAGCAACTTCTTTCGGTAGATGTAAAATACCGGAAACTAAGGGCTTTAAGCTATTGATAACGAGATTCAATCCTCCTGTTACTTGTAGTACTGAAATTGCTAAAGAGGCCCAAATGAAAGCTAACCCTGCTTCTTGAAAGAAAAACCAACTTTTTTGATTCGTTTTTGTCAGAACATTTTTCCAGTAGGGTACTCTTAAAGGCGGCAATTCTAATAATAGAGGAGTTGGAGTGCCGGGTAAAAGTTTGCTAGCTAAAAATCCACATATGGTTAAAACGCTTAAAATGACACCTGCCCAAACCAACCAACCGTCGAATCCTCCAATCTTTGCTAATAAACTTTGAATGATACCCAATTGTGCAGAGCAAGGGACTGCAATGCCCAATAAGATCATCATAATCAGCTGCTCGCGACGATTGCTCATAAGTCTGGTTGTGACGACTGCCATTGTGACACAGCCTAGCCCCAGAACTAAGGGGATAACCCCTCTTCCATTTAGACCAATGTGCCGTAAGAAACCATCTGCTAAAACGGCTAGGCGAGGTAAGTATCCGGAGTCTTCTAGCATTGACCAGCTGAGGTAAAAAAACCAGATTAATGGTAGTAAAAGTCCGAATAGGTAAGTTACAGCTAAAGTGAAAAGTCCATACTTCCCTGCCAATATGGTCCCAAAGGATGACAATATATTTTGCTCTAGGGAAGTTGATTTTGCCGAAGAATCGATTAAGTCTGCTGGACTGAATATAAACTCTGTGCTCTCAGAGATTGTCAATGTCTTCTTTTTCTCTTGAAATAACAGCCCTTTGTCAAATAACTGTGTTTTATCATTGTTTTTAATTTCAGAAGGAAAAACATGAGCAACTGCATATTTGACATTGGGGTTCCAGTATCTTTCAAAAAAGCCTTTTTCTAGTAAGTTGACTAGATCTCCTGCGACCCAAACTCCCAAGACCTGATAAAGAAAAAAAATGCCGATGAAGCACCCAGTAATTGTTCCAAAAAATGGATGAATCAGAAATTGATTTAATACTTTAGTTAAAGAATTGTCTGTTTTTCTTGTATGAATAACAGATTGAATTAACCGATTAACTCTTTCCCTTCTTTTTGAATAAATTTGTTTTCGGCTTCCTTTTTGAGGTTTAGTTTGTGTTTTTGCGATAACCTGACTGTCTTCTTCAAGCCACATTAAGGTGTCAAACTGTGTTTGTAATTCGTCATTTTTTTTGAGAAACTCGGAAAGAAGTCCCTCTAGTTCAATGGAAATATTTCCAATTTGTACCTTTTTTTCTTCACGAATGAACTTTTTGAGAGTTTCCAAACCTTCAACTTTTAATGCGGAAATCGGAAATACTGGAACTCCGAGCATTGAACTTAGCTTTGAATAGTAAATTTTTATTTCTTTTCTTTCGATTTGATCAATTTGATTGATTACCAAAATGAAAGGGATCTTTAAATCAATTAAATGAAGAGTTAAAAAAAGATCTTTCTCGAGAGTGGTTGCATTGACTACGTTTATTACTAAATCATTTTCAGAAATTCTTTTTATAGACTCTTGTGTAATTCTTTCCTCATCATTGAGACAAGAAATGCTATAAACTCCAGGTGTGTCTATGAGTTCGGTGGATTCATTAATATTTGTTTTTAAGATATCTACTGTCGTTCCTGGATAATTGCTTATTTCAACGTATGATCCGCTTAGTTGTTGAAATAAAGAGGATTTACCAACATTAGGATTCCCTACTAAAACTACTTTTTTTATACAAGTTTGTTTATTCAATTACTAATAGCCGTTTAAACTGTTTCGACTTTTAGTTTATTTGCCAACATTGGACCAACTGCAATTTCTTGATTCTTGCACTTTATAATGTAAGAGCCCCACGGTCCGCTATCAACTAATACTTTCTCTGCGGATATTCCCAAACGATCTAAGTAAAGCTGTAAGTCAACGTCATCTGATTCTAATATCTTGACTTGACAGTTGATTTTATTAGTTTTTTTTAAAATATCTAGCGAGCAAATCATTTATTGAGAATTCTTCTCAGCTAAATAATTATATAAGCTTATTTTTTTCTTGTCTCTCGATTTTTAATTTTTACTCTAGGTAAGAGAGAATACTTGTAATAACTATAAAGGATTAGGCTAGGCATAAGTTGCTTGCAAAACCACCCCTGATGAAAGCTAAGGCTAAAGCAGTTGCATCAGCTGCATCATCAGGTTTGATCAAACCCGGTAAATTCAAAGCTTTCGAAACCATTATCTGGATTTCTCTTTTACTAGCCTTTCCATTACCAAAAAGAACTTGCTTCAAATGGGTAGGTGTAAATTCAACTATTTTTTCAATTCTATTTGCAGCAAGACATTCAAGAATCACTCCGCGTCCTTGTGCGACTGAAATTCCGGTTTTTATGTTCTTCGTGAAATACAAAAGTTCAACTGCCGAGGCATCAGGTTGAAAAACTTGAAGAATCTCATTGAGATCTTTCCTTATTATTTTGAGTCTCTCCCATGGTCTCAAGTTTGAATCAGTGGTGATAACTCCACATTGAATGAGGTTTACTTCTCTTCCATCCAAATCAATAATGGAGTATCCTACCAGCGCAATACCAGGATCAATTCCTAGTATTCTCAAGCTTTTATTACCTCTAGATCTTTCTCTGGGATGGCATTGTCATCATTTGCTTCTTTTTGCTCCTCTTCATCCAAGCGTTTTGGGTTAAAGCTGGCAACAATTCTTTCCCGAAGGCCTTCTGCAAGAGTTGGATTGTCTTTGAGATATTGGACTGCCGCATCTCTACCTTGTCCGATTTTAGTCTCTTCCCCAGTCTCTAAATCAATCCAGGAATACCAAGTACCAGCTTTTTTAAAACTGCCAATAGAGATTCCCATATCAACTAATTCTCCTTCATAAGAGATGCCTTTCCCATAAATGATCTCAAACTCAGCTTTTCTGAAAGGAGGAGCAACCTTATTCTTTGTAACTTTAATCCGTACTCTATTTCCGTATTCAACATCGGTTTTTTTTAATGTCTCAATTCTCCTGATATCCAGACGGACAGAGGCATAGAACTTTAGGGCATTTCCGCCAGTGGTTGTTTCGTTACTACCATAGGTAATACCGATCTTTTGACGCAATTGGTTGATGAATACAATTGTTGCTCCGGTTCTTGAGGAAACACCTGCAATTTTCCTTAAGGCCTGACTCATCAAACGAGCTTGAATGCCGGGTAAAGAATCGCCAACATCACCCTCAATTTCAGCTCTTGGGACCAGGGCTGCAACTGAGTCGATAACAATTACATCAACAGCGCTACTTCTAACTAATTGATCTACAATTTCTAGAGCTTGTTCACCAGTGTCCGGCTGACTTATTAAAAGCTCGTCAATATTTACTCCAACTTTTTTGGAATATTCAGGATCCATTGCGTGCTCTGCATCGATAAAGGCTGCAATGCCTCCTTGTTTTTGAAATTCCGCGCAGATGTGCATTGCAATGGTTGTTTTTCCTGATGATTCAGGGCCATAGATTTCAATGATTCTTCCCTTTGGAATACCACCAATACCTAGAGCGAGGTCTAAGTTGAGAGATCCGGTTGACACTGTTTCAACTTTTACCTTGGGCGCAGAACCGAGCTTCATGATTGCACCTTTGCCAAATTCTTTTTCGATTTGCCCCATTGCTAAATCCAAGGCTTTTAATTTTTCTGGATTTATAGAACCGTTGTCTCCACTTAATGAAGTTACAGAGTTGATGCTTTTCTTTGACTCATCTGTTGACTTTTTTGCTCTTGCCATTGAAATTTCACCTGAATATCGTAATTAAAAAACATTATATTCTAAATGACTCGATTGATAAAAAATTAAAAAGTCCGTGTTTTATTTAGCTTTTGCGAGTGTATGTGCAGATTACAGGAAATTAAGAGTCGAGCTAAGCTTAAGTGGGAAGGAAACTAATAACATAATACTTTCTTTAGTGTAAAACGTATTTATTGTCTGTGGCTGATAAATTAAAAATTGGTATTTTAGCTTCGGGAAAAGGCAGTAACATACCTTCAATTCTTCAAGCCATTCAGTCTGGAAGATTAAATGCAGAGGTGTCTTTACTTGTGTCCGATAAGCCTAATGCAGAGGCTTTGTCTTTGGCAGAAAGGTTTGGAATTTCTACTTTAACTTTTAAGCCAGACTTATTTAATAGTAAAGAAGAATATGATGCAAAAATTGCTGCAGAGTTTTGGAATAAGCAAATAAGCTTGATTGTTTTGTGTGGGTATACTAGAGTAATTTCCTTACCACTTTTAAAAGCTTATGAAAAGAGGATTGTTAACACTCATCCGAGTTTGTTACCTGCTTTTGGTGGTAAAGGAATGTTTGGAAATAAAGTGCATGAAGCAGTAATTCAAAGGGGAGTAAAAATTACTGGGTGTACTGTCCATCTTGTTGATGAAAACATTGATGAAGGTCCAATATTGGCCCAACAGGTTGTTGAGCTTGGAAATTTTGAAACTTCCGATTCCTTAAAGTTAAAAGTTCTACAAGCTGAAGAAAAACTCTATCCAGAATCGATAGCTGAATATTTGCAAAATTTATCGCCGATAAATTTTACTCAACTACCCTACTCTATAAAAGAAGCTGTAACCGTAAATTCCTCTAGTCCTACACCTAGTTATTTTGATGATGAACGTAAAGAATATTCTTTTTCGAAGAGCGGAAGAAATGCTGTTGCAATTTGTGATGTTGGGTTGAAACGCAAAGAGAATGCGGATACCGTTCTCCTGACATCGGATTTGAGAATTTTAGGCGTGGCAGATGGTGTTGGCTCAGCTTCTGAAGGTAAGCAGACAAGCCGAATGATTATGAGTTTTATAGAGAAGAAGTGGCAGAATGAAGGTTCGATGTCCAATCTCAAATTTCTTGAACATGGGTCTTGGCTTCGAAAAACGGTTATTGAAGCAAATCACCAAATCTTGAACTGGGCAAAGCAAGCGCAAAATAGAGTTGATATCGGAAGCACTTTGACTGTTGGCTTGATTGATGAAGAAAATGATCAGATCTTTATTTCAAATACTGGCGATAGTAGGGCTTATCTTTGGCGTTCTGAAACTTTATACCGTTTAACAAGAGACCACTCTGAGCATTTCGATCCGGAAACTGGGGATGGAGGGGCGCTTCTTTTTTATATGGGAGGTATGCAAGGTTCCTTTGGCTTGGATCTCTTTCAGCTTAAGCTGTTCAAGGGTGATCGTCTTTTAATATGCAGCGATGGACTTTTGTACGCATCGGAAAATAAGATAGCTCAAAGATTCCAGGAGAACTTATCCATAAAAGAGTTGTCAAAAACTTACTTGCAAGATGCTTATGATGTTGGTGCACCTGATAATACCAGTATTGTGATTATGGATTATTGAGTTTTTGCAGTTCTTGTATTCTTTATTAAGAATTGGGATTCATTTGTTCTCTAGTACTTTGCAAAACCTCTTGTGCTTGTAGGTACTCGGTATATCTTAATTGGGTATCAGCCAGCTGGTTTTTTAATGCTCTTAATCTTTGATATATGCTAGTCTGTCCCTCTTGGCTGACTCTTGCTCTTGTCCTTGGCGTATTTAACCATTCCCTCCTCCAAGGTAAAGGGCACGTTCGCTTACAGCACATAACTCAACTTTTGATATAGTATTGACAATGCTATATCGCAATAAGTGTTCATCAAACTACTCTTTAGAATAGTTTTGGTTTTTCCTTGGAAGGATTTAATAAACCTTGACTTTCACGTTTTGAAAAGTACTTTGTGTCTTTCACTTTCGATAATTTTTATGGATATCCCTACTTGAATAATGTTGACGGTACAGATCTTACTCATGCCCCTTGTAATAAGAATATTAGGCTTTATTTGGTGGAATGTTAAATTGCATATTGGTTTGAAAATGTTATGGCTAAGGGACGGAGAAAAAAGGGAAATAGTTCTTTCAATGATCCTCGTTTTAAACGAAGGAAAATCAACTTCTCTGTTCGAGAGAGAATCGTTCCAGGGTCTTTTTTAGCGGTTATTCCATTTTGGGCTGAAGCAATGGCTCAAATGAATGCCTACAGCTTTGATGATATTCAACATTTTGATTTTAGAGACGAAGAAGAAATTAAATTTAACTTTATTGACTTTGGAGAAAGAGAAAACCCCGGCTTGTTTGATGTTCAGCCGAGTAAACAGGTGGAAACTCCAGATAGAGTACCTTTAGTAGATCTAAAACCTTCTCGAGAATCATCAATTAACGAATTAAACCCTCTTCCTCAGCAACCTAATAGAGCTTCAGCCAATGAGCCTTTGAGTTTGCCTGAGCTAGTCGAACAGCAGGATGATGTTGAGTCTTCAATTCCTTCTTTCTTTGTGTCAGATGATTCAATGGAAGAAGAAATTGAAGAAATGATGGGCGTGGAAGAGGATAATATTAATAATCCTCCAACAGCTTTGTTAGATGTTGGCAGTGTGATTGGACAGGGATCTCCTACCGTATTTGATGCTAGCAACTCCTTTGATTTGGATGGGGAAATTGTAAGATATGACTTCGATTTTGGAAATGGAACCAGCTATACTGAATCTCTTGATTTTGCTCCAGACGGAAGCTTCGATGGGCGTGTAGAGTATACTTTTACTCAGCCTGGTACCGTTCAGGCTTCTGTAACGGTTACTGATGATAATGGCGCATCGGATACTGTTTTTCAAACTATTACAGTTACTAATGATTCACCTGTATTCCTCGTTCCAGGTGACACAGATCCACTAGCTACTGGTATCGAAAACCTTTTATTAGCAGACTCTAGTCACACCTTTGATGATCCAAACACAAGTTATGTTGAAGGTAGTTTAGATTCTCTTAAAAATGATGGTTCTCAAGATGCGATAGATAATATAATTCAGCCAGCAAGTTCCTGGACTGCAATCGCAAATGCGTATGATGCTGATGGGAGTATTGAACAATATAATTTCTGGATTGATATCAACCAAGATGGAGAGTTTAGCAATTCAGAGTTTGTTGGTTCTTCTCCTAATGGTGAGATCTTAGTAGATCATTCCAGTTTCTCATTAATTCCTGGTTTGGATTATTCAATGGCGGTTAGCGCTGTTGATAACGATGGGGCATCATCATTTTCTTATGACAGTTTTCATGTTAACTCTGTACCCTTGTTTCTCTCTCCAGGAGACACAAATCCTGGAGTTCCAGGGGTAGAAGATATTTTGCTCGATGATCCGACTAACAATCAAGATGATCTGAATACTGTTTATGTTGAAGGTTCCTTAGATTCAGTTAAAAACGATGTATCCACTCCACTTTCTTTAATTAACAAAGTTCCATTGAATTCAAATTGGACTGCAATAGCTAATGCATATGATATTGATGGGTCAATTGAGAACTATGACTTCTGGATTAAGGATAACTCTGGCTCATTCGTTTTTGCAGGATCATCTAATAATGGTGAATTGTTGATAGACCATACTCAGTTTGATCTCTCTGAAGGTGGTCAATATGAAATGAAGGTAGTTGCTATAGATAACAACGCTGCAACGGTTGAATCAAGCAGTAACTTCTTTATTAACGCTCTTCCGGAAGCTAAAAATGATTTTGTCTCTGTTGCAGAAGATGCTACTTTGAATGTAACCACTGCAAATCTCTTGCTAAATGATTTAGATGATGATGGAAACCCGCTTGAGGTAACTTCAATAAGTATTATTCCTGTAAATGGTACTTTGAATTTTTCTGGAGGATCAATAACTTATAACGCAAATCTGAATTTTAACGGTACTGATAGTTTCTCTTATACAATTTCTGATGGGCAAGGTGGTACTTCAACTGCAACAGTTCTTATTGCCGTCAGTCCAGTAAATGATGCCCCGATAGCGGCTAATGATGTAGCAACAACGTCAGAAGATACAGAAATTGATATAGATGTATTAGGAAATGATGTAGATGTAGATATAGCAACGAATGGAGATGCAATATCAGTATTATCAGTAACACAGGGAAGCAACGGAAGTGTATCGATAAATCCGGATGGTACGGTTAAATATTCGCCGGATTCGAATTTCAATGGAACAGATAGTTTCAGCTACGTAATAAGTGATGCAGGTGGACTGACATCGACAGCGAGTGTTAATGTGACGGTAAATCCAGTAAA
>JAAUYI010028954.1_pt1 | contig 33064 bp, 22 predicted proteins | sample 7278041 | NCBI WGS metagenome assembly JAAUYI01 (sample SAMN14350216, study PRJNA611818) | marine sediment metagenome | isolation source: surface marine sediment (0.6m) | place: French Polynesia: Moorea | collected 2018-08
ACTCCGTTGCGGTGAAACACTTGCGGTGGTGAGGCAGTACTCCACTTGGGGTCTCCCCAAGTGGAGTAACTGCCGAAAGGGTTCCCCGGCATAAGCAAAGTGTTGCTCGCGTAAAGCCTACGGCATAGCTTCGCTTACCGCGTAGCGTGCGCTTTGCGCTCAGCGTATCCGAAGGATTCACCCGAAGGGAGGTTACCTCCGTTATAGGAAGTGGCGTTTGAGGAACAAAACCCAACAAATCGGATGAAGAATGTTGGGTTTGGTTTCGTTCCACCCAACCTAGACAATAGTTTGAAAACAGTCCCTAGTGGTCTTTTTCATTAGTTCTGATGGCTAAGTAACAGATCCCCGACTTCTGAATCAATATCCCCACATTGTAGCAATTCATATGATAGAAGTCGGGGATCGCTCATGCCCGCAACTCATCAAAATTAATGGGACAAAGCACTAGTGGTCTATCGCATTAATTCTGATGGGTTTATATATCGTTCAAACCCTTAATATATCTAGTATACAGATTTAAGATCAACTCACAAAACTAATGCGATGAACCACTAGTGGTCTTTTTCATTAGTTCTGATGGCTAAGTAACAGATCCCCGACTTCTGAATCAATATCCCCACATTGTAGTAATTACTAGGATAGAAGTCGGGGATCGCTCGCACCGCGACTCCTCAAAATTAATGAAATGCAATACTAGCAGGATACTGTTGGCGAATAGTGGGTTTGACCCCACTCTACGAGAAGCCGCGCATAGCGCGTCTACACGAGGCTCAAAGCTAGGGATTATTGGAATAATACTTGTTTTTTCTGCCCCCACTCCCCCACTCTCTCACTCCCCCACTCCCAAGAGGGTGTTGGTGGTGAAAAAAATTTTTTATCGGGACTGGCTTGTGCTATACTCCCCTAACTTCTACCTCTTTCCGAAATTCTGGCTAATGCATCTTTCATTGCCACAGGTAACTGACGCATAATCTTACTCTTGTCTCTATCTACTGGGACTAATGTCACCTTGGCACTAACAAACAATTGCTCCCCATTGTCAGAGACAATTGCATAATCCCAATTCATTCGCACGCCAGTTAATTCCATGCGAGTTTTGACGATCGCACTCATCCCCAATCTAATAGGATTATGATAACGTACCGACAACTCTACAACGGGTAGGTCGCAACCTAAAGCTAATAAATCAACAAATTCAATCCCAATGGAACGCAAGTATTCCACCCGCGCTTCTTCCATCCATCTGATGTAATTGCCATGCCAAACAACCCCTGCATAATCAGTATGATGGGGTTGTGCCCTCACAGGATATTCAAACCAATGGTCAAATGTATGTAGTGCTGGACTGTCAATCGGGCTGTTAGGTGGTAGTTGGGGATTTTTTGTGGGCATGACACATTGCGGAATTCATTGCTTACTTTTTTGTACCATACCCTTGTAATTTTAGTTATCACCTCAAGCAAGCTTATACGCTCCAGTCAACATGACATTTTCAGCATTTATATTTCTGATTCAGATGAGCAAAATAAATTGCCAGTCTATTGCCATCTAATTATTTAACTTGTTTCAATTCAGTCCAATACAGTTCACTCAGGAAAAATTCCCACCCACCAGGAATCAAAAGCATCTCACTCTCTGGTGGCTGCACTTCTCAATCTAGAAAAAATTACCATGAAAATGGAAGGTGCAGTATGGATTATGGGTAATTGTCATTTCAGTTCTCAGTTCTTAGTTTGATACTGATTACTGTTTGGCCAATAAAAAACTAATTAACAATTACCCGTCACCAATACGCGCTCTCGCCACTTTATCATCCGATTTGTACTTTCTCTGATTAACGGTCACACCTGCTATCGCTTGGCGAGAGCTTTATTACCTACATGGATAGGCATAGATTCCTTAATCAGATTAGCTAGTTCTTGTAACTGATTGACAGCCTCAGCACCTTCTAATTTCATTAATTCGCGGTCATCCCGCATTTCAGTCCAAGTGATCCCATAATCTGATACTAAAAAACGAATCAGGTGATTTTCTCCCAAACTAACCATAAACGAAGCACTGTTCATGCGATCGCCACAAGTGTAGCAAGAAGCTGGATATCCCCGTCGTTCGAGAACAATTGCCAATGCTTGTAAGTTCATTACTAAGTCTTGGACAAATTGTCGGTGCTGTTGCGCTAGTCTTAGAAACACGTTGGTCCTCCAAACACCACTGTCATTTTTATATTTTCTTTAGATTTTCGTATCCACTGGTATTGTAGACTAAATATTACAATTTCCAGATAGATAGTGATTAGTTCAATAACTACCTTGCTTAGGGTAGTTGATATAGGGTGGTATTACCGTATCAAAATATCCACTTTGAATATTTGTGATTAATAGTTAAACGGTAAACCGAGTTGCGGGTTGCTGTATTGTATGGCACCTAAGCAGTGCCTCCATATTCCGCCTTTAGATTAACTTATATTTACTACAAGTCAACTATAGAAATTACACAGATAGAGTACCTAAGGTTAAGTATTAGTTATGCTTATTCCCACATCTATTTATTATAGTTGTGGCACAACTTAGATTAGTGGCTGAATTTAAATAGATTGACATCACCCTATCATTAAGTAGGCTATTATTTGCGGTAGTAGAAGCTTCTGTCCATAATATATGCCCCGGAAAAAATATTAACAGATCGATCCGTCTGTCTACACAGACATCTCTTACACCCTATTTGTTTCTATCTCTACTGAAGATAACGAAGCTTTATTCACTCATGTTGCCTAAATGGCAACATTTTTATTACCAAAAATTAAGTATGCAGTTATACAGAATTTCTGGATGCTTCTATGTATATGGGTGGGAAAATTTATCAGCAAACAGAGAATAATACAAAGCATAAACAATCTTTATTGAATAATAATAATAAAAGTAAATAATTATTAAGCAGTAATTTCAAATACTATTGGTAATGTAAATAGTAAAACCGGGATCGATAGTAATACTTAAACTTAAAGTAAGTAATAAGTAATAAGTAATAAGTAATAAGTAATACATTTGTTACCACTTAGATGAGGTATACCAGCAGCCAGAATTGCCAAGCCTTTCAGCTTCAAGTATGTACCTCACCAGATTGAGAAACGCTTTGACCATAGTCTTTTTCGCTCACCCTTAAACTTGAAGTTGTTGTCAAAGCATTACTTAGTTTTATTAAATGCGATCGCATCACTTTTTGTCAGTGCTGACTTCTAAAAGGGTTAAAAAACCAAGTTTAATGAAAAATTATGCCTCAATTGAAAATATACCCTCAGGTTTGAATTTTTCCGGGAAAACTCTTTGAATATGTTCTTGTACAGCTTGTTTAGTCAAGTTACCATCTATTCTGACGATTCTTTGTGGATCGGATGCAGCTAAGGCAGTGTATCCTGACTGTACTCGGTAATGAAAATCAATTTTTTCCTGTTCAATCCGGTCAAATTTGTCACCATCTCCACGTTTGCGACTTAATCCCACTTCTGCATCTACATCCAGCCAAAAAGTTAAATCGCTTTCTAATCCTCCCGTAGCAATGGTATTGAGCTGTTGGATTAAACCCATATCAAGACCGCGACCATAACCTTGGTAGGCGATGGTAGAGTAGATATAGCGATCGCATAGGATTATTTTTCCTGCTGCTAAATTGGGCTTAAGGAATTGTTCTACATGTTGAGAGCGATCGGCTGCATACAATAATAATTCAGTGCGATCGCTAATAGGTTGATTATCTGTTTTATTTAACAATAAACTTCGCAGATGTAACCCTAATTCAGTTCCTCCTGGTTGACGAGTCATGATTACTGGGATATTTAAGCTTTGTAACCACTGACAACAAAGTTGCATTTGACTGGTTTTACCGCAACCTTCTACCCCTTCAAATACGATCAATTTTCCATTCATCTACAAACCTCTGGGACGTTGGTAAGTGCTTTGATTCACAACCGGAGAAAATGAGGCGATATTGCCCATGTTTTTAAATAACAGAAATATATTTTGGTTGAAAAGGTCAATATTGAGGATAATTATCATGTATAACATTAAATCTATAGTATTATCGTTTGCCACAGCCCTAATTGTCAGCATAATCTCCCCAACACAAGCAGTTCAGTTACGGGATGGTAAAGTATATTTCGTACAGCCACCTCGTCTAGTTAAGGTGACAACTACCTTCAACAATGCCCAGATTGTAGGAGCAACCTATTACTTTACCATTAGTTTGCCGGAGAATGCAGGAGAACCACTACAAAGGGTCACAATTAACCAGCACCAAGGCATATATAATATCGACTTTCGGTTAAAAAAGAGTATTGCTTTTGTCGGTACCACCTCCCGTCGAGGAGAAAAAATTCCACTCAAAGAAGTTACTAGAGATAAGAAAAGTCGAACAATATCAATCACCTTCGATCCCCCAGTTTCTCCTGGTAAAACTATTACTATTGGTTTAAAGCCTGAGCGAAATCCCATAACTGGTGGTGTTTACCTATTTGGCGTGACAGCTTTCCCGGTAGGAGAAAAATCCCACGGTCAATTTATGGGTTTTGGGCGTTTACATTTTTATAGCAATGATGGTGATTCTTTTTTCTGACGATAAATTTGACACCCTTTTGTATCCGATAAATTCCATAGGAAATAACAAAAAATCAATGATCCCGTAGGGGCACGGCATCAGTAAAATTATCACCTATGCCAAAATATTGCAAACACCGTGTCCTGACCCTTGATTAGATATTCGTCAGCACAGGGGTATCGCCCCTCACATAATGATTTTTCGCCATCCCACCAGATGTAGGGACGTAAAATTTTACATCTGGAAGCAACCAATTTGTGGGTAAATGAGGGGTCTTGCACTCAATTCGCTAGCACCATCCTTCAAGTGAAAGGGTAAGGTGGGCACTGTCCACCCTACTTGCTCGTGCCCTTATTTCATCAACTTCATAGTTATTACATAAAATTTAAAGCATAACTTCACGAAAAAATATTCTACCTTTATTCAGATTTACATTATTTTTTTCTAGACATATAATATTCATTCTTACAGTATATATAATGTGTAAATTTACTGTTATGAATGTGTTATCTACTAAAAAAGAATATAAACCAAGTATTTTTGGTGATAAACATCAACGAAAACCAATATATCAATATTTAGTTGCCCCATTAGCATTAGCAGCTGCCTTAATATTGGGGAACAACGCACCAGCCTCCGCCCTGAAAATCAATCTTACTTATGGAGCAAACGTAACCCAGGAGCAAAAAGAAGCGGCTGAATTAGCTGCTTTAATTTGGGAGTCTTATATTACAGATCCCATTACAGTCAATATCCATCTGGATATGAGTGAGCTTCCCTGGGGAAAAATGGGTGCGGCGATACCTAATCTCAGAACTAACTATAACTATGATGCATTTAAAACTAAAGCAGAATCAGAAGCAGAATTAGCAGGACAAAACACTGATTTTTTGGCAGCAGTCGAATTGGCAGAGCAAAACACCTATTCTTCCCCAACAGTCGAATTGGCAGAGCAAAACACATCTTCTTCCCCAACACCCACTAATCCTGATGATGGTTTATTCTCAGGTTACAAGATTATTTACCAGAATGGGACTATAGGGACTACCGATTCTAATATTATGATCACCGGTGCTAATGCAATGGCGCTGGGTTTGAGCTTCAATTCCCAAAGTGTACTCCACGGCTATATCCAATTAAATTCGAGATATAACTGGAGTTATAAGTATGCTCAAGGCACAGTTGACAAGAACAGTTTTGATTTTACCAGTGTTGTGCTCCATGAAATTGGTCATAACCTGGGTTTTATTAGTGGTATAGATCCCGCACCAGGAACAGCAAAGCCCTCATCCCTGGATATGTTTCGTTGTTCAGATTACAGTGCAAAATTAGGTGCTATAGACTTTACTGTGGATTCTCAACGTCGCTATTTTTCCATTGATGGATGTCAAACTGTCTTTACCCTCGCCGAGACAGAAGAAACAACAAATAAAAAAGGGGATATTGTTACTACAACAAGGACTTACGAAGCACTATTTGCCAGGGGTACGAATCGTAGATTGGGAGGCGATGGAACACAAGCTAGTCACTGGGCAGATAATAATCCCGATCCTGGCATTATGAATCCATTGTTGCAAGGTAACACCAAACGCAAACTTACAGGAATAGACCTTACGGCAATGGACTACATCGGCTACGATGTGGATCACAAAAAGTACTATCAAACAGATGCAAACGGGGACTACATACTAGATAGCAAGGGTAATAAAATAGTTAAACCTCTTGATTTTGCATTTCTCTCCTCCCAAGCACAAATACGAGCAACTGGGGACAATTACCGCCCCCAATACAGTCCAGATAATGATGATACAACTAGGACTGAGGTGGAGAAATTCATGGATGAGAGTGGTATTTACTACTGGGGTTGGGATGATTCAGGTGACAATGGAGATTGCGAAAACGATCCAAACGGCTGCGTATGGTGGTAATCAGAGATTATGTATGAGGCTAGTAGTTTGTCCCATTAATTTTGATGAGTCGCGGTGTGAGCGATCCCCGACTTCTATCCTAGGAATTGCTACAATGTGCGGATATTTATTCAGAAGTCGGGGATCTGTTGCCTAGCCTGATGAATTAATGTGGTCGAGTACTAGTATCGCTGCGCGTCAGTCACGCATTCACGCATTCACGCATTCAAAATAAATGACCTCGTAAAGGTGGATTTTTCATAGTTATTACATAAATTTCAACCCAAGCTTCATAAATAAATGATTTTCTCTTGAATCAAGCTTAATCTATTTTGCTTTAAGCATAAAATATTTGTGCTTATAGTGGATGAGATAGTTTATTAAATTTTTTTTAAGAGATGTTATTTACTAAAAAAAATAAAAAGGACAAACAAAGTAAATGGTATCTCAGATTTGCCCTTGCCGTAGTGGGAGTTCTAGCTAGCAGCACCTCGACACTAGCAGTTACATTCAACTTTACCTATCAACCAGGTATCACCCAGCAGCAGATTGAGGCGGTTGAATTAGCTGGAAAGATTTGGTCTTTTTACTTAGAAGATAGTGATGTTATAATCAATATCCACGTTGCCATCACTAGTGGTGTCTTGCCCACTGGTAAATTAGGTGGTGCTACCCCAGCCATCATAAAGATGAATTATGACAAGTTGAAGTTGGGTTTAGCAGCGGATGGTACCGCTAATATTAACCTCTTACCAACCTCTAGCCAAGACAGCACTTTATATTCAGTCAAACTCCAAGATGGCAGTATAGATAGTACTTTATACGAAGTTATCCAGACTAAAGCAAATAATAAAGCTTTAGGTAATGACATTAGTGGCGATGACTCTGGATTAGATGGCTATATTCAATTGGAACAATCGATTAATTGGAATTATGACTACGCTGGAGGCACAATAGATTCAAACCAATACGATTTCGTTAGTGTTGTCCTCCATGAAATTGGACATAATCTAGGGTTTATCAGTGGTGTTGATGTTCTCAATGAATATGCATTAACCACTACTTTAGATATGTTTCGTTACTCTATTCAAAGTGCGAATCAAGGAGCAATTGACTTCCGGATGGGTGGGAGCAGCTACTTCTCTATGGATGGGGGTACCACTAATTTAGGCAATTTTTCTACGGGTGTGAGTACATCCCTAGGCGGTAATGGATATCAAGCGTCTCACTGGAGGATTATTGGTAACACGAATCTAGGAATTATGGATCCGCTACTTATCGCCGGGGATAGAAAATATATCTCGACCCTAGATTTACAAGCGATGGATGTAATTGGTTGGAATGTCAATCACTCAACGCAATTAGATATGAATCAACTACTACAGGATGCAAAATCTCAAGCAAGTAATGCTGTGATTCAAGATAGAATGTCAGATGTAGAACAGATGATGCAAACTAGTGGAATTTACATTTGGAGTTGGGACTCAGGGGACGACAATGGAGACTGCGAAGTTGACCCAAACAGCTGTTCATGGTGGCAATAATGAGAATGCCCAGCTTAACTTTAACTTTGATTTTGAATTTTGAATTTCGCTTAGTGGCACTAGTATTGTAATGTATTTTTATACACTTATCATTTAACTATGCCAATAGGTCGAGAATTACCACAACTACTCAAGCAGTGCCTACTGTATAAGGGACGTAAGTTTAATTTTGAAGTCAATCGCTTGCGTTTACCTAATAAAGCTGAGGGAGAATGGGAATGTATTCGTCACCCCGGTGGTTCCCTGGCTGTGCCAGTCACATCAGAGGGTAAACTGATACTGGTACGTCAATATCGGTTTGCTGTGGGTGGGAGACTTTTAGAATTTCCGGCGGGTACAGTGGAAGCAAATGAAGACCCTTTGCAAACAATTCAACGGGAAATCGAGGAAGAAACGGGTTACCATGGCCAAACATGGGAGAAACTAGGGGAATTTTTTCTGGCTCCTGGTTATTCTGATGAAATTATTTATGCTTATTTAGCCAAGGATTTACAAAAGTTAGATAATCCCCCCGCCCAGGAAGCCGATGAAGATATTGAAACGGTGTTGATGACTCCAGGGGAATTAGAAAAAGCGATCGCTCAAGGGGAACAGATTGATGCAAAATCAATTTGTAGCTTTATGTTGGCGCGTCCTTTTTTAGACATGTGAACTACCCCACCGCTCCCGGCGGATGGGGCTTCTGTACTCACAGGCGAATGCCGCAGATGAGACTTTCGTCCCATCTTTGGTCTTACTTCCCCTCCTACAGCAGAGACGGCTGAACCTTCCGCCCTTACGGATTCGCCAGTTGCTCCACTTGGGGAGACCCCAAGACCGCACTGGCTCACCTGTAGCATTCTGATTCCTTCTGCTCTAATATTGATTGCTGCATTACCATCTCTATCATGATGAGTACTACAGTGGGGACAAGTCCACTCCCTCACATCTAATGGCATCTCACTCATTTGATAGAAACAATTAGAGCAAAGTTTGGAACTGGGGAACCATCTATCAATTTCAACCAACTTCCCACCCTTGCGTTCTAGTTTATAGAACAAGAAGTTAGTGAATCTTCCCCATCCACAATCAGATATTGCTTTCGCCAAATTATGATTACGAACCATGCCTTTGACATTAAGATTCTCTACTACAACAGCTTGGCTATCGCTGACCAACTTATAACTAAGTTTATGTAGAAAATCTTGCCTTGAGTTACTAACTTGCTCGTACACTTTGGCAACTAGTTTTCTATACTTGTTTCGTGAATTACTCCCTTTTTGTTTACGTGACAGTTTCTTTTGCTTTCGTTTCAGGTTCTTTTCATGTTTGGCGATATATCTAGGGTTATCGTATTTAGAAATCTTCTCACCATCAGTAACAACAGCAAAGTGTTTCAACCCTAAGTCAACGCCGTAAATCTTGCCCTCTGTGATAGTTGGGTTATTCCCTTCTACTTCAGTCAAGACAGATGCAAAGTATTTACCTGACGGAGTTTTGCTAACGGTAACAGTTTTGATTCTCCCTTCAATTGGTCTATGTATCTTGGCTTTGATTATCCCAATGCTACCTGGGAGTTTGACATTGCCATCTACAATTGTGACATTTTGAGGATACTGAATTGACTGTTTACCGTGCTTTGATTTGAACCGAGGGAACCTTGCTCTACCCTCAAAAAAGTTTTTATAAGCTGTGGTCAGATTGAGTGTTGTAGCTTGCAAAACTTGACTATAACAATCAGCTAACCAAGAAGTATCTTCTGCTTTTTTGAGACCAGGAAGCAACGCATTGAGTGCTGAACGTCCAAGTCCTTTACCTGTCTGTTTATAAGTTTCGATTGACTTATTCAACGCATAATTCCACCACCAGCGAGCAGATCCGAATGTCTGACCTAGTAGTATTTGTTGTTCTTGGGTTGGGTATAAACGGACTTGTACAACTTTGTGTACCACTCAATATCACCTCCTTGGTTATTTTATTCTATCACAATAGACACTTAGCGATAAAACTATTCTGGAAATATTTACAGATTGTTCGAGCATCCATAAAGGATGCACCTCTCAATCTGCCTGCTATCCATCCCCACCTCATAGGAGGATGGGGAATTCCGCAGAATCAGTTAAATAATTGCGATCGGCTGAGACAATGGTGAATGGCGAAGTGAATAGATTCCAATTCCACTATGAACCGTTCCAGCACAGAACCCGCAACAACTCAGTCTCGCAAAGCCGATCACATCCGCATCTGTTTAGAAGCAGATGTACAATGTCGCCAAGCTACAAATGGTTTGGAACGCTATGGTTTTACCCATTGCTGTTTGCCAGAACTGGATTATCAAGATATCGATCTCAGTACCAATTTTTTGCATAAACAACTAGGCGCACCCCTACTAATTTCTTCCATGACTGGGGGAACTCCCCAAGCGGGAATGATTAACCAACGTCTGGCACAAGTGGCACAAAAATATCAATTAGCTATGGGTGTGGGTTCCCAACGGGTAGCAGTGGAAAAGCCAGAGGTGGCTGATACTTTTGCTGTGCGTAAATATGCCCCGGATATACTCCTATTTGCGAATTTGGGAGCAGTACAACTCAATTATGGTTATGGTTTAGAGCAATGCCTGCGAGCCATTGATATCCTGCAAGCAGATGCCCTGATCCTCCACCTCAATCCCCTGCAAGAGTGCATTCAACCACGGGGAGATAAAAATTTTGACGGTATTCTTGACAAAATCTATGAATTGTGCAGTAAATTACCCGTACCTGTAATTGCCAAGGAAGTGGGTAATGGAATATCAGACGTAATGGCAAAGAAACTAATTGGGGCTGGAGTCGCCGCCATTGATGTGGCGGGTACGGGGGGTACATCTTGGGCAAAAGTTGAAAGCGAACGGGCAGAAAATGCCTTACAACGCCGTTTGGGTAGAACTTTTGCTGATTGGGGTTTATCTACAGCCGAGTGTATTACTAGTATTAGAGCCATAGCACTAGATATACCCTTAATTGCTTCCGGAGGACTGCGCCACGGACTGGATGGGGGTAAAGCGATCGCTTTGGGGGCAAATTTGGCTGGATTCGCCATGCCTTTCCTCAAAGCTGCGGCAGATTCACAAGAGGCTGTGGATGAATTAGCTCAGGTTCTGATTGCTGAACTTAAGACTGTGTTATTCTGTACCGGCAACCGCACTTTAGAACAATTGCAGCACTCAGGAAGTTTAACAGTCAGATAAAATGGAGAAAGTATAATTAGGAACTACTCAAAAACTATTTTTGACAGGCTAACTGTTATACATATCTTGCACCTTCTCAATCAGGGTAAGGTGGCATTGCCCAACCTACGAAATAATAAGGGTTACAGGCAAGATGTGAGGTTAGGTGTGGGCAACAGAGTGGAAAAGTCAAAATAATTCGTAATTGATAATTCATAATTAGTAATTACAATTACTGGGGCAAGAAAGGGCCACTAGTTGAAGACCGCTAAATTTTCACTCTCGTGGGGGGCTTGTACCCTCTTAATTACGAATGAGTAATTATTTGGTCATTAGAATTTGGTTCTAACCTCCAATTACTAATGACTGCTGACTATTTGATCGTCAACCAATACGAACATGGGCAATTTTTTCAAACAAACCTTCGCAAGCTTAGTCGGTACTTTGCTAGGACTAATGATTTTTGCGGGTTTGAGCACTACAGGACTATTATTATTAATTGTTGCAGCTACCACTGCCAAGGATACTGGACCCACAGTCAAAAATAAATCCGTGCTGGTTTTTGACCTGTCCACGAAAATAACCGACAGCAAACCTGGTTCCAGCCAATTACTGAAAAATGTGTTATCAGGTGACAATGAACCCAGAATTTCCCTCCGCAGCGTTCTCGACTCCATAGAAAAGGCGCGAAAAGATAAAAGAATTGTCGCCATTTACTTGGATGCCAGAAAAACAACCAATATTGATAATACTGGTTTTGCCACCCTCAAGGAAATTCGTCAGGGATTGAAGAAGTTTCGTAGTTCTGGGAAACAAATTATTGCCTATGGCGTGGACTGGGGGGAAAAAGGATATTATCTGGGTTCCGTAGCCAATACGGTGGTGCTAAATCCCCTGGGAGCAATGGAAGTCAATGGTTTGAGTACCCAACCCATGTTCTTAGCCGGTGCCTTGGAAAAGTACGGTATTGGCGTGCAAGTAGTGCGAGTCGGCAAATTTAAGGGAGCAGTAGAACCACTACTACTGAAAAAACTCAGTCCTGAGAACCGTCAACAAACCAAAAAATTACTGGATGATGTCTGGGGAGATTGGCGCACCATCGTTAGCAGTAGTCGGAAAATTACCCCTGAAAATTTACAAGCGATCGCTGATAGTAAAGGTATATTACTCGCAGATGAAGCCAAGAGTCGCGGTTTAGTGGATCGGGTGGCATACTTCGATCAAGTAGTTGCAGACCTGAAAAAAATAACTGCTAGTAACAAAGATGACAAAACATTTAAGCAAATTAGCATAGATAAATATGCAGATGTTGTCGATCGCTCCAGCAGCACCAACAACAGCTCAAACAATAAAATTGCCGTAGTCTATGCCGAAGGAGAGATTGTAGATGGTCAAGGAGAAGACCAACAAGTAGGTGGCGATCGCTTTGCCAAAGTATTTCGCAAAATCAGGCAGGACAAAGATATCAAAGCTGTGGTGTTAAGGATTAACAGTCCTGGTGGTAGTGCCACTGCATCGGAAATTATGCAACGGGAAGTCCGCCTCACCCGCGAAGTTAAACCAGTTGTGGTCTCTATGGGCGATATTGCTGCATCTGGTGGTTATTGGATTGCTACGGACTCCAACCGCATATTTGCTGAACCTAGTACTATTACTGGTTCCATTGGTGTATTTGGTGTCCTATTTAACGCCCAGAAATTGGGCAATAATAATGGCATTACTTGGGATTCAGTCAAAACAGGACGTTATGCTGACACCCAAACCGTTGCCCGTCCCAAATCGGCTGAGGAGTTAAAATTATACCAGCGTTCTGTCGATCAGGTTTATAGTTTATTCTTAAATAAAGTTGCCACAGGTCGCAAATTACCCCCAGAAAAGGTGAGTGAAATTGCTCAAGGTCGGATTTGGTCTGGCACAGCGGCAAAAAAGATTGGATTAGTTGATGAAATTGGTGGTTTAGATTCAGCGATCGCATATGCTGCCAAACAAGTCAAGTTAGGAAAAGATTGGTCACTCCAAGAATATCCCCGTGGGGCTAGCTTTGGAGAAAGGTTTTTTGGCAAGGTTGCTGAGGAAACTAAAACAGCTTTAGGAGTTGCAGGCACATCCGCCAAAACCCCGGATCTACTCACTGCTGAATTGCAAAAATTGCGCCAAGAACTCGCTGTTTTCCAAACAATGAACGATCCTAGGGGAATATATACTCGTTTGCCTTTTAATCTCAAAATAGATTGATAGTTGATGGTTGATGGTTGATGGTTGACAGTTGACGGTTGACAGTTGACAGTTTAATTCTTTCACTCCTTCACTCCATCACTCCATCACTCCATCACTCCATCACTCCATCACTCCATCACTCCTTCACTCCCCCACTCTACCCACGAGTTTTAGTTTCTCGCTCCAGTTTTTGTGTGAAATCGGTTTTGGTGAGAGACCGAATCAAGCTCAAACCTATAGACTGGCGAGAAATTAGTTGAGCATAACCAGCATTGAGATATCGCCTATATTGGGAACTACCAACAACATAAGTTCCAAAAAAGGGCATACTCAAGGACTTCATGTAGCTACGGGCTTGCTGTGGATTATCTCCTATTAATTGGGAAGGTAATTCCACTGCTTCACTTGCACTACTTCCATTACCAATCGCAGAAAAGTGAGTACCTCCTGAGAGCAAGGCTAAATACTTTTGAGGGTTAGTAATCCAGGAAAATGGCAGAATTTGTTCATACAGTGCTGGTGCCACTGTATCATCACTACTTGCAACTACCATTACAGGGATTTGGACTTGACTTAAGCCTGATTGGCCAAATACCGTGCTGGTAATGGGATTGACTGCAATTACTGCCTTAACTCGTCGATCGCGCAAATCTTGACCTCGATGTTTATTTTCCACCTTGAGAGCGCGACATTGAAGTAATAAAGACAAATTCAAGGTTTTGTTGACTGTCTGGGGGTGACAATCCTTTTGAATGCGATCGTAATCCAGTTTTGCTCCTGCTAGGGCTAAGGCTGTATAACCACCAAAGGATTGACCAAATACTCCTACTTGTTGCACATCCAAGCGATTTTTCAAGGGAGAGTAATTTTCCAAACGGTCTAGCAGAAATTTTATATCCAGGGGTTGGTCATAAAATTCATTGGGTTTGGTTAGTTCCCCGGTGCGTCCTTCAGCAAACAATGCAATTTTTTTGGCATTGCTACCAGGATGGTTGGGAACGACTACAGCAAACCCGTGGGATGCCAGATGGGAAGCTAAATAACTAAAGTTGCTGCTGTCTGAACCTAAACCGTGAGAAATAACAATTACAGGTGCTTTAGTTTTTGTCTGAGGTAAATAAACATCCGTCAGCAAAGTTCTATTGCGTGGCAAGTCTTGGAACTTAATCGGTTTGATTTTTTGCCATTTTACCCTTCCCGGACGACGCAAATTGGCTAACTGGAAATTGTTTTTGGGAAATGGGGTATTAGCTGCTTCCATCTGGGACTTTTGGGATATAGTAGCGATCGCTCGATTGGTTTCTCTGACCATTTTTTCCAATTCGGAAGCAATCCCTAAAGTCCGCGCCATATCGATGTGAATACTACCCGTAGGATACTTCCGCAATACGTTTAATAGGGTTAAACCTCCGGGTTCCTGGGATGCTAAAATCAGCGCTGCTCGCAAGGCATAAAACCCTGGTTTTGGTTGTCGGGATCTAGTTTTAATTACATTTCCCAATTTGCGTAACAACAGTTCCCCTTGTTGTGTATAGAGGAATTGTGAAACAGCCACCGGATGAATTTTGATCGGACTAGTTAAAATCCGGTGTAACTCTTTAATTTGCTCTGGTTTGAGATACCGGCGATAAATAGATAACTCTTGCTCAACTTTACCTGTTTGAGCAAATTTTTCCAGTGCCGTCACCGGAATAGATAATTCTAAAGCTGAGTAAGATGCATAAATTCGTTCTGCCGAGCGAGCAGATCCACTCATCCCTAGGGTTGGTATTAGCATCGACAGCAGAAAGGATAGCGAATACTTTTTGAGGCCGCTGTTCCCATTACCAAACAAACTCTTCATCGTTCAACTGGTTCAATGATGTTGTTCCGCGAGGCATTCGTTTTGGTAGTTATGCAGTTGCCCTGGTAAATTGGATTGGCGGAGGTTGCCTCAATATTCAATTGGTTTGTGAGTTTTCTGTTTTTGGCTCATATTTGTCTGTCAAATCAAATACAAGCACAACAGGTAATTTTCCCGTCTCACAAGCAAGAATTCACCATTTAATATCCACTATCAAGAGCATGTGAGGATTGAAATTTTCTCAGCTTTTTCAGAGAAAATCTCAAATCCTAACATCTTGTGAATACTGAATATTTAATACTGAATACTTACCCGAATTAGAGATAACTCAACTAACTAACACTACTGTGGAATGATAACAAATTAAATAAATACCATGCCTCCGTATTTATAATGCCACCACCCAAAATAGACAATATTTACGATTATAAGTTCCCGTGCAAATACGCAAAATATTTATTTTCAATTAGACTTTCCTAGGGCAATTGTAATGGAACCAAATACAACTAAAATTGCTCCTAATATACCCATAAATGTGAGGCTTTCTGGCTCCATTAAATTAGGTGCGATCGCGGATACAGTATCTACGGAGATTAAAGTAATTATTGGTGCACAAGCAATAACAGCACTAACTCTGGAAGCTTCCCAATGCTCTAATGATTCTGCAAACGCACCATAGGCAATTAGTGTGTTTAAGGCGCAGAATAATAATATCAGTAAATGGAAAATATTTAATGTAAAAATTGTATTTACAGTCGCAAAAGGGGTAAATATTAAAGCACACATCCCATAAATAATTAACATAATATGGGTAGAGGATAAGTTGCGTAGTAACTGCTTCTGTGCTAAGGCATAAATAGACCAAGTTACAGCACCTAATACCACCAAACCACTACCTAATAAATATGTGTGCTGCGCTGTAATTAAACTTGTTAATTGTCCCTTAAAAAATAGCATAAAGCCGGTGGTAAAAATGCTAACCCCCAGCCACTGAAGCAAAGTGTAACTTTCTTGAAATAGAAATAATCCCCCAGCACCCAATAAAATTGGAGCTAATTGAATAATAACTTCAGCATTAGCAGGTGAAGTTAGTGCTAAACCTTTGACAAAACAAATATAATTAGCAGCTAAAAAAATAATTGCGATCGCCAATAACTTACTCGGAGTAGAGCGCAATTTTTCCCGGGTTGGTAATTGACCCCGCATTCCTAAATAAATAGCCAATAACCCAAAAGCCACCAAAAAGCGGAACCAAGTAACAGTATATACATCAGTCTTTTGTAGAGTTACTTTGAGAGCGATGGGTAGAATGCCCCATAAAGTGACAGTTAATGTTGATAGTCCTAGACCTAACTGCCAGCGACCGGAAGTTTGATGGATATTAGTCATTAGTTATTTTTTATTAAGTGATAGCCCTGAAAATAATCAACTAGATGAATTAATAATTACAATAAATACTGAAACAAAAAAATCCTAGTATTTAATTTATTTTGCCACCATTTGTGACATGATAATTAATCTAACAGGGGGTTAGGTAGGATTTTTGGTTTGGTATTGATTATGAAAACAGAACAACCGAAAGTGATTTTTTTAGATGCGGTGGGTACCCTCTTTGATGTTAAGGGTAGTGTAGGGGAAGTATATAGTCAAATAGCGCGAGCATTTAATGTAGAAGTTAATGCCGAAACTATCAATAAAACCTTCTTTTCCTGCTTCAAAGCATCCCCACCACCTGCATTTCCCCATATTGACGAACAAGATATTCCTCAATCCGAATTTGCATGGTGGCGCAACATTTCCTACCAAACATTTGAAAAAGCGGGGGTAATTGCTCAATTCTCGGATTTTTCTGCTTTTTTCAGCGAAATTTATATCCACTTCGGCACGACAGAACCTTGGTTTGTGTATGCTGATGTGGTTTCTTCTTTAAAAAAATGGCAAAAAATGGGGATTGAGTTGGGAATTATCTCTAATTTTGATTCTCGGATATATTCGGTATTACAAGGCTTAGAACTCAGAGATTTCTTTAAATCTATTACTATTTCTACCCAAGTGGGTGTAGCGAAACCAGACCCGAAAATTTTTGCGATCGCTCTGGAAAAACATAACTGCCCCCCAACCGCAGCATGGCACATAGGGGACAGTATCCGCGAAGACTATCAAGCCGCAAATGCAGCAGGATTAAGGGGGATTTGGATTAATCGCCACCATGAGGATTAGATTAAAAGTTAAAAGTTAAAAGTTAAAAGGCAAAAGAAAGAAGAAACAGATAGATTTATTTGATCTATTGTTTCAATGAATACGGGTTTCCTCTACCGTTGCTTGATAACTGATAACTGATAACTGGTAACTGATAACTGATAACTGATAACTTATCCGCCAATTCCTAAACGTCCTGCTAAAGCAGGGGTCAGGGGTAACAAAGTGGCAATCATCAAGAATAAAGCCAAAAGTCCCAAAGCCGCTCTTGCATCATCGGGTTCGCTGATTTCATTCAAACTCGGACGTTCCGTACCCCGTTGTAAAATCAAAATCACAACCAACCAATAGAATGCCAAAGGATTTCCCAGACCGACTAATGCCAATAAAATCACCGTGGCAATGGTTGTTCTACCAGCAGTTTTGCGTCCGTAAATAGCTTGGACAATACGACCACCATCCAGTTGCCCTGCTGGCATCAAATTAATCGCAGAAACTACTAAACCTAACCAACCAATTACTACCAAGGGGTGTACGTCCACTAATGATGACTGTAAGGCAGAACCAAGAACCACCCTTGCCAAAGTTCCTACTAAAATAGAACCTTGGAAAAATTGATTTGGTAATTGAAATAAACTGCCGGGATGGGAAATTAATAAGCCTACCACCACCATAACTAGGGATAGAATACCCCCAGCAGCTGGCCCTGCTAAGGCAATATCAAATAGTACTTTACGGCTTGGTAACACAGACTCAAACCGAGTAATGGCACCAAAGGAACCAATTTGTACCGCAGGTAAAAAATAAGGCAAACTGAGGCGAATTTGGTGGCGACGGGCAAGCAACCAATGACCAAGCTCATGGGTTAATAAAATTAGTAATACACCAACGGCGATGGGTAAAGTTTCCATAAATCGCCCTGGATTGGCAAACAAATCAAAATTCAACAGAATTCCCGCCGTTTCCATGCAAGTGGCGATGGTTGCCAAAAACAAAATGCCAGCAAAGACTTTCTGGGCAACAGTCATGGGACGGGGATCGTTTTTACTGGGGAGAACAATCGCTACTGGTTTACCCTCTGCATTTTCTACTAAAAACAGGCGATATTTGTCACCGAAACGTTCCTTTAAACTGGTACTGAGGCGATTATGTGTTGCCTCTGGCTCTCCTCGCAGATTACCTTTAAATATTGCTCCTTCCTGGTAAGCAATGGTTTCCGTAGCAAAAAATGTATCAATTCCAAAAATACCTTTAATACTATTTAAATCTTCATTCGGAATGGCAATTATTTTTGGTTGAAGTTGATCGGGTACTTCTGATGAGGGGGCATTTTCCTCAGGTTTATCTTCCTGGGGAGATTCCGCAGCTAACTTTTGGGCTGCCCGTTGTCGAAGAATAGTATCTTGCCCTGCTGCCCTTAATTGCTTGCCTAAATAGATATAAACACCAGTAGAAATTACTAGCAATAATAGAACACCCGCTATATTAACGTAAATTCCTGCGGCAAATAGACCAAAAAATAGCAGCCAGGGAAACATCAACACCACTGACTGTAACCAGGCTAAGATGCCTAATTTTCCATAAGGTCTGGCTCGATAGAAGCCCCAACCTAAAATTCCCACAGCGACTAATAGAATAGTCGCAACTAAAGGAGTTTCTGACGTAATAAACATTTCCCAACCCTTTGCTTTGAAACACCAAGTCTAAACCCGTCAGGCATTAAGAACTATTTATAATTTATAAGAAAATAGGCTGAAAACCCTTGAGGTTAAGTTTTTACGCCACGCTCCAAAACTTAACCGTCCTTTAGGCAAGGCATGAAAGCCTTTAGAAGTCTTTAGCCTTTAGTGATATTTTCCTTTTTCGGTTCTGGCAAAGAATCTATCCAATCATAACGATGTTCGTAACCATAGGGTGAGTATTACCGACCTTGCAAGAAAGAGATATGGATGGGGAAGGAGGGAAGGAGGGAAGGAGTAGGGGCGGGGTTTCCCCGCCCAGAGTGGAGGAGTGTTGGGACGGTAGTCAATTCTTCCAGGGTAGGAAATTCATTAGATTCTTTTGAATGCGTGACTTTTTAATTCCAGGGTATTGATTGGGAAAAATAATACTCGGGTACTGAGGATTTTTGCTATTGCCAGAATTCTACAAAAGCCATATCTACAAACTGGCTCACTCAAAGCCATTTATTATTGCCCGAAAAGTTATATATAAAAAGACACCATCGTTTAAGTAATTACACTGTATCACTAACCCTATGGAATTGAAACAATGCAGGTCATTTAGCAATAAAAGTATTATTAAACAGATATTACAATGGGTCAATCTCCGACCAGAGGAGAGCGAACGGACTTTTTTGTTGTTTGTAGCTTATACTTTAATCTGCGTAGGATTGCGGTGGGCAGAACGCAGTACAGAGGCACAATTAGTGTATCAATCTGGAGTGGATTACTTGCCTCGTTTTTACATGGCTAGTGCAGTAATTGGTTCTGGATTAGTTTTCTTTTACTCTTGGCTGCAAAGGATTTTTCCGTTGCGATCGCTAATTGTGGCTCTGGCACCGATGATGGTGGTGCCGTTATTATTGTTTCCGGTGCTATTGCAAATACCCGGTCATCAAGAGAGTACCTTATTTATACTGCGGCTATGGCTAGATGCTATTTATGTTGTGAATGAACTCAACACGTCCATAGCAGCTAGCCAATTGTTTGATATTAGACAGATTAAGCGCACTTATCCTTTAATTAGTAGCGGGTTTCTCATTGCTCAAGCATTTAGTGGCTTTAGTCTGTATTGGTTGCTTGATATTCTCAGTTTAAATCATATAGTTTTTGTGACTGGTTTACTGATCGTATTTGGGGGAAGTATTTTACTTTACTTAAGTAATATTTATCCCCAGGCTTTTCCTAGTAAGCCACAGCAAAGGATTAAGGAAACCAGCTTTTATCGCCAACCTCGCCTTTCTGGTCCTATCAAACGTTATGTATGGTTATTGGTAGGTTTGATTGCACTGTTGGAAATAATTGGGATGTTAATTGAATTTCAATACTTTAGCCAGGTGGACTTTAAATTTCACGGAGATGGAGGAGCGCGAATTGCTAAATTTTTAGGGGTATTAGATGGAATTGTCGGTTTATGTGCATTAGCAACCCAGTGGTTTGTTGCCAGTCGTGCAGTGGAAAATTTCGGGGCATTTTTTACTATCAGTATTCTACCAGGAGGAATGGTAATTCTACCCGGAGTAATTGCTCTATTGGGATTATTTTTGGCGATACCGGGTGACTCTACAGGGATAATAGTTGGACAAAACTTTTTCTGGGGTTTAGTATTTTTTCAATTCTTTGACGACCTCTTTCGCTACACTTTTATTACTAATAGCAATACTTTATTATTCCATCCTGTGCCAGATAAAATTCGTAGTTATCTGCAAACTTTGTCAGAAGGAGTATCTGTTGCAACAGGAGCTTTTTTATCCAGTGTAATTATTTTAACTAGTCCTTGGTTGGCAAGTTATCTAGTACCTTATATATCACAAAACTGGATATTGGTAATTGAAACTGCTGTGATTGGTATTATCTGTTTTGCATTAGTCTGGAAAGTGCGATCGCACTATATAGAGCTATTAGTATTAAGTGCGGGTAGAGGGCAACTCAGTACCACTGATGTAGATTTTAAAGCATTGAAACAGGCTGTAATTAAGTCTCTATTAGAAAAAGGCAAAGATACTGATAAACATTCTTGTATTGAACTATTATCTCAAATAGATATCCAAGGAGCAAAAGAAGTTTTAGCACCACTATTGGTAAAGTTACCCCCTGCTTTGCAGCACCAAAGTTTAGAAGTGATATTAACAGGAGGTATTGATGCCAAATATTTACCAGAAGTCCGTGCTTTACTAGAACAGCCCCAAGGAGTTGTGGCTCCGGAAGTGTTTGCTTTGGCATTACGTTATGTATGGCTAGCTGAAGAAAATTCTAATTTGGAGCAATTAGAGTCATATTTACAACAGGAACAACACTCCTTAATTCGAGGAACTGCTGCTACATTATTATTGCGCCAAGGGGATGCCAAACAAAGGGTGATAGCAACTAAAACTTTAAGACAATTGCTCACCCACAAACAAGAAAGGGTTAGGGTCAATGCAGTTAAAATTCTCAACGAAACGGCACATTTACAAACATTACGGATTCACATTCCCAATTTATTACAAGATGAGTCCCTTAGGGTACGTTGTGCCGTATTAGAAATGATTGCTATAACTCGTTTGGAGGAATATTATCACGTCTTAATAGCTGCACTATGTTATAAATCAACCCGCACCCAGGCAATGAAGGCAATAGTGGCTCTCGAAAATGAGGCTTTACCAATGCTGTTAGAGCTAGCTACTAATATTTACCAGCCGGAAATTGCTCGGATGTATGCTTGGCGAACCATTGGTCAAATTCCTACTCCAGAAGTAATTAATACTTTATGGTTACATTTACAAAAATCCCAGGGCAAAAGCAGGAACTATATCCTCCGCGCCTTACTCAAAAGATATCAGCAAGAAGGAATGTTCGGTTTAGCTAATCGATGGCATCAAAGTCAGGTAGAACAATTAATTGAGTCAGAATTACGCTTTTTAGGAGAAATTTATGCTGCTTATACAGACTTGAAAACCCAAGAAATATGGGGAACAAATATATCAAATCTTTATGATGCTTGTCAGTTATTCTTAAAGGCTCTACTAGAATTAGAACTAGATATTAAAGAACGATTATTACTGCTACTAAAATTAATATATACCCAAGAAAAAATTCAAGCTGCAACTTTTCATCTACGTTCTGAATCTAAAGCTGACATTGCACAGGGATTAGAAATCCTAGAACACACTGTGCATAATTTGAAATATAAACCGATATTATTACAAATTTTCGATCGCCTATCTCCAGAGGAAAAGCTACAACATATAATTCAAGCGGATATTGTAGAATACCAGCAAATGATAGTTAGCGATCGCATTCGCAATTTGCTAACACACAGTAGTTTACTTTCTGACTGGTGTTTAGCCTGCTGTTTCCACCTGTCAAAAGTAGCTCGGATCAAATTGAGTATTCCAGTTATTTTAGAAAATTTACGTCATCCCACAGGCTTTGTCAGAGAAGCTGCACTGGCTTATGTCAGCGTAGCTGCCAAAAATGTTCTCTACAAAATCCTACCGCAAATGAAAGACGATCGCGACCCCTTAGTTGCTGCATTGATTCGGCAATTAACGGATACATCGCAAATTAATTGTGAGAAAATTCCCAATTCATAGTTATAATATTTCACTATGCTCACTAGTGTAGATCGTTTATTACTTGTCCGCAGGGTACCAATTTTCCAGGAATTACGAGATGATTTCCTGGTAAGGTTAGCTGCTGCCATGAATGAGCAGTTTTTCCCCGCAAACCGGACAATTTTTAAACAGGGACAAGAAGGGCGATCTTTATTTATAGTGGTTTCAGGTCTAGTTAAGGTTCATATTGGTGACAAACAACTAGCTGTGTTCCCCGCAGGAGAGTCTTTTGGGGAAATGGCTGTGTTTGATGCCCAACCCCGCTCTGCATCTGCCACTACCTTGGAACCCTGTGAGTGTTTGGAACTCACCCAAGAACAACTGTATGATGCCATTGAGGAAACCCCGGAAATTGCTGTGAATATTATCCGCGTCCTTTCTCGACGGATTCGCGAACTCAATGACAAGTTAAATGCTATGTCTACACGTAATTAAATTGCGGTTAATCTCATAACTTGCAGCATTCTCAATTAGCCCAGATTTCCGCCTGGGAATCAATTCCCAGGCTCAAAGACAAAGTCTGATAAATCAGACTGGTAAAGACACCAGAGCGCGTTTCAACGTGCTTCGTTTATTAGCCTTGAAATTTATTTCAAGGTGGGAATGTGGGCTACACGAGATTGCTGCAAGTTATTAGGTTAATTGCACTTTCATCTCCATAATTAGGAATGGGATCGCTATTTATTGCCTTGAATGTATTTCATAGTTTCTACAACTGATTCAATCTCAACTTCTGCACCTTCCTGAATTACAAATTCACTTGCTCCCACTTCTGTCTCTATACTTCCCCAATCATAGGTATAACCTAAGCGTGTCCAAGGATAACCATTTCGACCATAGGAAGTAAGCATTTTTTTTAGTAACCATTGACGATGCATTTGCTCAACTGGTTGTGAAAACCTTAATTCACAGCGAGTATCATTAATTTCTGGATCGGGACAGGGACGAAATATATCTATTGGATTAACCCACATTTGTACAAATTTAGTTTTGCCATTGTGGGCAGGTAAACCTAAGTATTGTTCTAATCTCAAAGTCAAACTTTTTTCGCTGAGATTGAGTTTGGCGGCGAATTTTTTTAATTCGGGAACAGCAGTCACCCAAACTTCTCGTGTTAGCCGCATTTTTTCACCTATTTGATTATCATAACCATCCCAGTCAGTCCAAGTGACCATTAACACCTGGGGTTTTCCTTTTACCTTTCGCCAAACCAGTTTGGGATTATCTAAAGTAATTGACAAAAGTGTATTACTAATTTCATCGCTTTGTGCATTACGGGCATCCTTTACCGCTAGTTGATAACCACGAGACAGTTGTATCTCAAATAGTTTTCGCCAGTCTGACTCACCAGAGGCTAATAACTGTTTAGCTGGTAAAGTTAAGACTAGGGTTATTCCTATCCCTAATACACTGAAAAATTGCCATCTCATGGCTTTGTTTGTTAGAAGGTTTACTCTCTAAACTTTATTGTAATTAATTTGGGGTTATGAATGTATTATGTGCGGATGAATACTTCTAAAACCTCATCCGTCTGGGTTACCCTCTCCTTTATAAGGATGCTGCTGGCGAATAGTAGGTATGACCCCTGATTATGCTAAAAGCTGGGGATTACTGGAATAATTTGGGCTGGGTTGTTTCTGCCCCCACTCCCCCACTCTCCCACTCCCCCACTCCCAAGAGGGTGATACCCCTGATTCGCCATTGGTATCCTTTATAAGGAGAGGGATGTCCGCTTTTGTCATGGTGAGGTTTGACTTATAGTCTTGCCCGCTTCCTTGCAGCAGGGAGCGTTCCAAGTCGAATTTTTACAAAAGAATCTATCAATGGTGCTAGTCTTGCCGGCTTCCTTACAGCAGGGAGCGAGACGCTCCCACTACAATTGTTTACTGATCACAACTAATGGGACAGACCAATAGGATACAGGTGCAAGATTATAAATGAATTCATGATTTATCACATTAATAATGAGTGTTAATGCGATAAATCATGAATGTTTAATTAATAGTGATTAACTTGGAATTAATTATTGCAACCCAGGTAAATTAATCTTCTACCCTGAGTAAATTAGTCCAAGTTTGAGTTCCCACAACTCCATCTACAGTCAACCCATACTGTGTTTGGAATTTCTTGACTTCTGCTTCTGTGTTAGCACCAAATACGCCATCAATTCCTAAAGAACTGCCCCATATCTTTAGCCGTTGTTGCAGATATTTGACATCTTCACCTGCGTCACCACGACGTAAAATTGGTAGATTACCTGGTTCTCTTTCATTAATCTCAATAGTATCCACTACGGACCAAGTTTGAGGACCAACAATTCCATCTGGGGTCAAATTTTGTTGCTTTTGAAAAGCGATGACAGCTTCTTTTGTTTTTGCACCAAATACACCATCAACTACTAGTTCAGGTGATGCAACAGTCATATTCAAAACTTGTTGTAAATCATTTACATCTTGACCATTACTACCTTCTTTGATTGTTGGACGAGTAGTTTGAACTCCTGATGTCATGTTTTTTTCCTATTTAAAAAAAATGGTTGATTTGTTATTTTCAATGTGTAAGTATTTAGGTTTACACATTGCGTCTGTAAGTATAAACAACTAATATTGAGAAATCAAGTGGTATAGAACCCCTCAGTATAGGACAAATGCTTGTGAAATTAGACAGGAAAAGGGTTTCATAAGATACTTAATATTTTGCAAAATTATACAATCTAGCCATAGTAATACATCCCTAGGTAGAGACGTTGCGGCGCAACGTCTCTACAAGAATCTATTTGTCGCATTCTTTTTTGAAATTGGTATAACTATTCTATGGATGAGTGTTTTGTCTTGATATAAATAGCTTATCTTTGAAATACTTGTGAAATAAAAGTTTTGGAAAAGTTGCACATGGCGTGAGGTATAGCATTACGCAATTAGGGCGCGGACATTGCTGAATGCAGCAAACCTATGAACAGTAAACTTATTACTTATTACTTATTACTTGCGCGTAGTGCTATAAATCGGCAATAGTGAAGAAACCGTTGGGGCATTTCTGGACGCGCTCCCCAATGTAAATGAATATAAGAAGCGTGTATTGGTAAATGATTAGTCCATCCTTCGTTGCCTATAATTTCCTCGGAATCGTAGCGATAAGTTTGCAACAATGCTTTATCCGTAGTTGAGACTAAACTGGAACGATGGAATTCATGACCATAAATTGTTGTATCAACAGATACTAAAGGACTATCTTCTAGGGCAATTGCCCGTCGATATCCTAAAGTCAGATGTTTCTCCATTCTAGATGTACTGGGTAATATACCCACCATTGACCAGGATTTCCCCTCAAAATCGACTATATCCTGGCACAAATACATTAATCCTCCACACTCAGCAATTGTGGGCATTCCCGCTAAAATCGCTGTTTTGATCGCCTCACGGACATTGTTATTTGCTGCGAGTTGGGGGGCAAAAATTTCGGGGAACCCTCCTCCAAAGTACATTCCTTGGATATTTGCTGGTAATTCAGTATCTTGTAGAGGACTCCAATAAACTAGTTCCGCACCCAATTGTTGCAGTAAGTCCAGATTGTCTTGATAGTAAAAATTAAAGGCTTGATCGCGGGCTATGGCAATTCGGATTTTGGATTTTGGATTTTGGATTTTAGATTGAGGATTAGTAATATCTTTCTCTTTCCTTAACAGTGGTAATAATTTTTCCCAGTCAAAGCAGGAATCTCCTAAATCAGCGAGTTGTTCGATTACGGTGTTGAGTTGGGGGAGTTCGTCTGTGGGGATTAACCCTAGATGGCGATCGGGAATTTGAATGTTATTCTGTCGCCGCAATACACCCAATATAGGTAAATTCATTCGTGACAAGGCATTTTCTAATAAAGATAAATGGCGATCGCTCCCTACCCGATTCAACACCACCCCCGCAATATTAATCCTCGGATCTAAGGTACGATAACCATGGGCGATCGCTGCCACGGAACCAGATAAACGGCTACAATCAATTACCAGTAATATAGGTAAATTCAACAGTCGGGCGATATGGGCTGTACTGGCAAAATGATTGGGGAATTGCTGGTCTTGCCCACCACCTTGCACTCCATCAAATAAACCCATCACCCCCTCTACCAGCCCATAATCTACCCCTTGCAGATGATTAGCAAAACACTGCTGGACATAAGTTTCTGAAGTTAATACCGGGTCTAAATTACGACAAGGACGACCCGTAACATACTCATGAAACATGGGATCGATGTAGTCGGGACCAACTTTGAAAGGTTGTACCCTTACCCCCCGACGACATAAGGATGCCAATAGAGAAATTGTGACAGTTGTCTTACCAACACCGCTACTAGTGCCAGCTATTATCAAACTCATATTATTTTTTGCAGAATGAGGCAAAAAGCAGTGCCGATGAAAAATTGCTCTTCCCCCATCATCTCATCACCTCTTTCAAGACGGGATCTATTTGCCTTGAGAATATCTATCTTGGGTAGGAGTGCATAGATTATTGCAACGGGTGAGGTGACCCAAAAATAGACTGGATACAAGCCCATCGATGAATCGATGGGGTAATAATTCTAAATTCTTCATTCGCTCATTCGCTCATTCCCCTTGACCGCGATCGCTCACCTTTTGCAAATAAAACACCCATAACTGTAAAAGTCTTGTTTAATCTTTAAGGGACATTCCTTACTTTGTCATCACTATGTATGAATGCCCTATCTTGATTAATAATTATAAAATTTAGATAACTTTATTCATCATTATTTATATATATAAAATAATTGGTTAAAATTGTCTTCACATAACTGTTTTCCACGCTTAAAGGTTAAGAATAGGTTATTTATATTCTCTTAACAAAATTTGGTAAGCTGTAAATACTGGTTTTGAGGAGTGTGAATTGGTTTATGCACTGTTTACTATCTGGACCACTGACTGTTGAAAAGATAACAGTTAAGATTGCGGATTTACCAGGGTCATTAGTAGGAACAAAGGTAGTACAATTATCGGATTTACACTATGATGGTTTGCGGCTCTCTGAAAAGATGTTGGCAGATGCGATCGCTATTAGTAATGAAGCTGAACCGGATCTAGTTGTTTTAACTGGAGATTATGTCACTGATGATCCATCACCCATCAATCAGTTAGTATTACGGCTAAAATATTTACAAAGCCGCACTGGTATATATGCGGTACTTGGCAACCATGATATTGAGCGTCATCATTCTCGAACAGAAGTGACTAATGCTTTTAATCGGATTGATATTCAAGTTCTGTGGAATGAAATTGCTTACCCCTTAGGAAGAGAATTTCCCTTGGTGGGATTAGCTGACTATTGGTCGAGGGAATTTAATCCTATACCAGTAATGAGCCAATTAGATCCGACAAAACCCCGTCTGGTTTTATCCCATAACCCAGATACAGCAGCGATCTTGCAAAAATGGCGAGTTGATTTACAGCTTTCGGGTCATACCCACGGTGGTCAAATCGTTTTCCCTGGGATTGGTCCTGGGGTTATTTATTATCGAAAACTCCTCAGTCGGATTCCCAAAAAAATGCGGCGACGTTTACCTTGTTTGAGTCAAGAGTGTATCAAAGTGGTAAAAAATTGGCAGTGGTCCCAAGGGTTACATCAGGTGCAAAACAATCTTCTCTATGTCAATCGTGGCTTGGGTACTTTTCCCCCAGGACGCTTATTTTGTCCCCCAGAAGTGACTTTAATTACCTTGATTTAATGGTCGATTGGGTAAATTTACCATCCATCGCCATTGTTTCCATGCCACTGCAATAGCTCCAATACCTAACAAGACTAATCCCCAAGTATAAGATACTTTCGGGATTGTTTTTGTTTGAGCGATCGCGGTAACATTAGGGTCAAGGTCATCACCTGTGGAATATACGTAAGTAAATGCTTGTTTGTCATTAAGTATACTTGCCCGTAAAAATAATCCACTCCACCGAGCAATGGTTTCTATGCCTACATCTTGATTAAGTGTAGGTGTGTTGGTATCACTTCTTGCACCTATGGGATTATTGGTATTATTAATGCCGTAATGATTCGCGCCTAAAATAGCGATGGATATCTTGGGAGGATCTTGAATTTTATCGTAGGTTGCTTGTGTCCTTTCTGGAAGAGCTATATTATCTACGGTTCCCTGTAATAAAGCTATGGGAATGCCAGAATTTTTGATGGGGATAAACTCGTTTGTAGCTGGTTGGCGGAGATTAGTACCAAAGAAGGCTCCAGCAGCTAATTCCTGGGGTCGATTGAAAGAACCCCCACATAAGGATTTTAAACATAAATTAGCGATCGCAGATAGTCCTACAACACCTCCATAGGAATGTCCCAGTAAGCCTAATTTCTCGGAATTAACAATTCCCTTGACTGGTGAGGTGGGGTTGGTATTTTCCCGACTGATTTGTGCCAGAACTGCATTAATTTGTGATGTATCGGTAAAAAGTCCCTTAACTTTGCGTTCTGGGATAGATTTGGGACTATTAGGTACAACTACCACAAATCCGTAACGGGCGACTATACTGGCAAACTTGGAATAATTAGATTTATCTACATTCGCCCCTTGTAAAAGTAAAACCACGGGGAATGAGTAATTACCTGTTTTTAAGTCCGATGGCTGAGGAAAGTAGATATCCGCTACATTATTGTTTTGGGAGATAGTTGCACTGTATTTACCTACATTATTGAATGCAGGTGCAGGGTTGAAGGATGCAGCTTGGTGTTCTACTAGACTGCAAGCAATTAATGTGACGGAAGCGAAACCAATTGATAATGCTTTGAGGTTAGCCATAGATAACACCCTCCACACTCACTCTTATTTAAGTATATCTATTTAAGTCCGGACTTAACCACAGACAATGTAATACCAATTGGAAAAAACAATGCAACACATGATATCGTTTCCATTGACATTGGAATAATAAAACCGCAAAGGCGCATTAGACACGAAGTGGCTTCGGTGAAGGGTAGAACGCCAAGAGAAGAGAAAGGAATAATAATTCCGATGCAAACGGATTTGATATGATTTATTGGTAGGGGCGGGGTTACGGTGGGATTACAATTGGATCTGTTGCAAACATTTTTTAATTTGGTATAAGCACAGTCAAGGAGAATTTAGAATGAGCGAATTTAGAATTTAGAATGAGCGAATTATTACCCCATTGATGAATCGAAGGGCTAATGAGATAAGGAAAACATTTTTTCTCTCCACGGATGAATCCACACGGCTTGTATCCAGTTTATTTTTCAGTCATTGCGACGCTCCGTAGACGCGTTAGCGGCTTCTCGCAGAGTAGCAATCCCAAACACCTGATTTCTCGTAACTAGTACGTAAGTCCTAAATATATAAACAATATTTTTAGTTAAAATCAAAAAATAGATGAATTATGCTGCCAACAAATGAATTTAGAATCATCAGTTAAGCGTTTTATATTTGGTATAGGCATTGGGATTTTTATCGCCATGATAGCTTGGTCTTACTCTGCTTATTATCACGTTTCAATTTCTTTGATGCAAGGGATACTTACTACTCTATTCTTGGGAGTTACCTGTGGTTTAGTTGCTACTATTGGCAGCTTAGATAAATTAATGGACAATCTTCCATTCTTATAATAATCTGGAGAAATTTCTGATTTTATCATCCCCTCTATCAAATAATTGTTTTGGGATATATAGCAGTTATAAATTATGCGTCAAAAGTTAGATCCCCGACTTCTTTAAGAAGTCGGGGATCTGGACATCGCGGGTATCTGAACACCGCTAATTTCACACATCAAATAGGATTGCTATATTTACTTTTGATTGTAGAGCGATCGCACAAAATATAAGTATAAATACTAGTCTTAGCTCAACTTATGGTAATATTTCGTAGGTTGGGTTGAGGAACGAAACCCAACACAGTAATCTTTAGGAGAGCGTCCCAATTTTTCAAAAATATTACGTAGTGGGAGCATCCCAAATGTTTAGAAACATATTTTGTCATTACGAGCGTAATGTAATGGAGCGAAGTAATCGCAAAGTCTGGATGTTGCGATTGCTTCATTCCGCTACGCTTCATGCCTCTTGCTCCCTTCGGGAGAGCTTCGCTAACAGAGGAGCTGCGCTAACGCAATGACGACTTATCATCTCGGTAAATTTTCAAAATTGGGATGCTCCCTTCCTTGCTGGCTGATGGCAGATTATTTACCGCTTTTAGTTGAAGAAATATCTCTCAAATTTACCGTTTGTGCATTGATATTCACCAGATTATCCACATTGCCAGTAATATTGCTGTTAAAGCTGGCACTAATACCGCGAATCTTCTCCTCTGCTTCCCTTTTCAACTCTTCCTGTTCCTGTTGCGGTAAACCTTTACCCCCACGCAACAAAGCCACGGGGAAGTCTCCTTCCGTGCTGAAGTCAAAGCAAGGGATTTGTTCTTCTTGGTATTCCTGTTGTGTGGTTGCGGGAACGGTTTCACCGAGGTAATTCATTAAATGGGAAACCTTGACGACTTTATCCCCTGGTTGATTTGCTGCACCTTGCAATGCTTCGAGGAAATGGTAAGTGTAGATACTCATTGTGTCGTCACGGCGTACCCAAGATAATTGTTTTCCTGTGGAGGAGGTGAAAATAACTCTTCCCGTACCTTGTTTTAAGTCGTCGATGACGGTTTTGGGTAAAGCTGTTTGGGTAAAACCTTTGGGTATGGGTGAACGTTTGTTGTTCCCCGCATCATCCTTTGATGTTGCCATTCCTTGGGCGTGACAACTATCTATAATTACTAATAATCTCTGGGCGGGAATTTCCCGTAAGGCTTGGTTAAATGTGTTGGCGGGGAGTGCGGTGTCGGAGATTTCTGTTCTGTCTGTGTCGTGGGGGATGAGGTAGTAATCTCCAGATTGATGTAGTAAACCATGACCGGAATAGAATACTAGTATAGTTGCTTCTGGGTCATTTTCCGCTTGTTGTTTGAGCCAGGTTAAGCTGTCTAATATTGCGTCTTTGGTGGCGTTTGCGTCGTGGAGGAGACGAATATTATTGTCCATGTAACCGCATAGGTTGGAGTCGGTGAGGAGAGTTTTTAGGGCTTGAATATCTTTAACTGTGACTGGTAGGGATAATTTGGTTTCTTCGCATTCACCGACACCGATGAGTAAGGCGTAGTTGTGGGAGGTGGATTTGGACATGGTGGGTTTGGGGATGGGTTTGTAGTATTTGAGGTGTTCTTGGATTTTTTTTAGTGCGTCTATAGTTTGAGAGGCATTATAGCCATTATTTAAGTTGAGAAAATTCTTGTTATTTAAAAGTTGAATTAACCCTGGTATCGCTGAATCAAATTTAATTTCTCCCAAGGCTGATGCCGTACTATTACACACAGAGGAATCTTCATCTTTAAGGAGTTTAATTAACCCGGAAATTGCTGCCTCGGATTTGATTGTTCCCAAGGCTGATGCCGCTCTAGAACGTACAGAGGAGGATTCATCTTCGAGGAGTTTAATTAACCCGGAAATTGCTGCCTCGGATTTGATTGTTCCCAAGGCTGATGCCGCACTAGAACGTACAGAGGAGGATTCATGTTGCAAAAGTTTGATTAACCCTGGTATTGCTGCCTTGGATTTGATTGTTCCCAAGGCTGATGCCGCACGATAACGCACAGAGGAGGATTCATGTTTCAGAAGTTTAATTAACCCTGGTACTGCGGCATCAGATTTGATTTCTCCCAAGGCTGATGCCGCACGATAACGCACATCAGAATCTTGATGTTCCAGAAGTTTAATTAACCCTGGTAATGCAGCATCAGATTTGATTTCTCCCAAGGCAAATGCCGCACGAGAACGGACATAGTAGTCTTTATCTTCGAGAAGTTTAATTAACCCTGGTACTGCGGCATCATATTTCATTTCTCCCAAGGCAAATGCCGCACGAGAACGGACATAGTAGTCTTTATCTTCGAGGAGTTTAATTAACCCTGGTACTGCGGCATCAGATTTCATTTTTCCCAAGGCTGATACCGCACGATAACGCACATCGGAATCTTTATCTTCGAGGAGTTTAATTAACCCTGGTACTGGGGCATCATATCTCATTTTTCCCAAGGCTGATGCCGTACTATCACGCACAGAGGAGGATTCATCTTCGAGGAGTTTAATTAACCTTGGTACTGCGGCATCAGATTTGATTTCTCCCAAGGCTGATGCCGCACGGGAACGCACATCGGAGTCTTCATGTTGCAAAAGTTGAATTAACCCTGGTATCGCTGCATCAG
>JAAUYI010127859.1_pt1 | contig 32801 bp, 25 predicted proteins | sample 7278041 | NCBI WGS metagenome assembly JAAUYI01 (sample SAMN14350216, study PRJNA611818) | marine sediment metagenome | isolation source: surface marine sediment (0.6m) | place: French Polynesia: Moorea | collected 2018-08
AATTTTGATGGGCAAACCAACTTCTAGACTTCTCCTCTCCTCCTCTGACTCTGCGCTCTCTGCGCCTCTGCGGTTTCTGACTCTACCCCTCAGAACTAATGTGGTCGAGTACTAGTAATTATGAATTATGAATTATGAATTATGAATTATCTTCACGGCAATCCAAACTGACACGTGTAGAAACACCAGTTACAGGATTGACCCCCGATGCTCGTTTACACATTAACATTACTTGGTAACGGTCGAGTAAAGCACCGGAAAAGTCCGCACCCTCAATATTGGCATCATAGAAAGTGCTACCACTGAGGAGGGCATCTGTAAATATAGCACTGGTAAGATTACCTTTATCAAAGATAACGCGATCGGCAAACGCTTGAGAAAAGTTTGCACCCTTCAAGTTTGCTTGTAAAAAAGAACCCTTAGTTAAAATAGTTCCTTCCAGATTTGCTCCATGAAAATCTGCTCCCCGCATATCCCCACCAGCAAAGGAAGTTCCTGATAAGTCTTGCTCGGAAAAATCCCGACCCCTCAATTCACTTAAAGTGTAATTAACTTTATTCTCAAACGCTCCCACGGGGTGGGCATCTAGAATGAGATAAAATCCAATAAATAACAATACAATAATGGTTTTGGTAAATTGCCATAACCAAGATTTTGCTGTTTGCTTCATGGCAGATATAAATAATCGAGTAACGCCGGGATTATTAAGACTTAAGATAATTATATGATTGAAACCGATCTACAAAAACCTTTCCGCGTCTGCTGTATCTATATAATTATGTCTTGCTGACTTTTCTGATTCTACAGGTAGTCCTAATTGAATGCAAAAATAGCGATCGTATCTAGCTTCTGTCCAGTGGTGAGCTGCTTGAACCTGCTCAACACAAAGGTCATGAACGCCTCGGAAATCTGCATTTTTGAGATTAGCACGGGTCAAATTAGCATGGAGCAGGTATGCATTGTTGAGATTAGCACCCTCTAATTTAGTATCACTGAGGTCTGCACCTTCTAGTTGAGCACCTTCTAATTTAGCACCTGTAAGGTTAGCTACTTCTAACTGTACCCCATTGAGATCGGCACATTCAAGAATAGCTCCCCGTAAATCGGTGCCACCCAGGTTAGCACCCCCAAGGTCAGTATTACTCAAATTAGCACGAGCTAGGCTAGCACCTTCTAGTTGAGCGCCGTTAAGGTTGGCAAATCTGAGATTAGCGTCTTTAAGAATGGCACGACTGAGATTAGCACCTTCTAATTGGGCATCACTGAGATTAGCTTCCCTGAGGTTAGCATAAATGAGGTTGGCATAACTAAGGTTCGCCACCCTCAGATCGGCACCAGCCAAGTCAATTTCATTTAAATCAGCATTGGGTACATCTAAAGCTTTTAAAGATACGCCATACTGATTTAAATCTTTCAAAGCTTTAATCCGGGCATAACTAGTAGATACATTGGCTGCTGCGGCATTATCAACTACTTGCCACGCTTCATAAATTGTATTGCGTCTGCGTTCTCTACTTTCTAATAAATATAAAGTTGCTGCTGCTAAAATACTAAAACTCTCAATATTATTCAGTTCAATTACTGATAATGCTTGTTTATAGAAACACTGTAATAATGAGTCTTGAGGTTGGCAAACAATGGTTCCCTTATTCCATTGTTCTATGTGACTGAATGTCAACATCAAGAAATAAGCAATCACGATCGCCAGAAAGACGCGGAACCATACTATATCTAGTAAATCTCGAGCCTTTTCTCGGATTTTTCTGATTAATCGTGTAAATTTAATCACATTGATTTTTCCTCCTGATTATGGGTAAGAGTTGAGGATTTACGCGCCACATTGCATATATTGTAGGGGTTTAGCAATGCTAAACCCTAGCAATGCTAAACCCCTACAGGGTGGGTCTAATGACAGAAATTTTGATTTATTAGTAGGGGTTTAGCAATGCTAAACCCCTACTAAATTTCTGCCGCAGCACGTTCAATTAATCGTCGCGCCAAGGTTTGCGTACCCGTATGTTCATAATAATTAGTTGACATATCCAAAAACGCCGCTACGTAATCTAACTTGTCATCAGCAATTTCTACAAATCCTTGTAAATGGCTTAACACCGTTTGCGGGTTTAAGCCCCTAGAAGCAACCAAATCACCCATCCAGCCTTTCACTGAGTCAAAACTTTCACCAATAAAATTCAGTTTACTGCCGGAGTCAGATCCAGGTATGGCATCTTTCATGTTGTTGAAAGTAGAATTTTGTTCTAATTCCTGGGGACTTGTCTGGCTAATTCGTGAGATAGCCTTGTCAATGAAATCGGGACCGAGGGGTATCAAACCATCAACGCAAACTAAAGCTACCATACGGATGAGGGACTCACCACTATATTCCCCTAAAGCACCGACAAAATCGCCGATACTATCCCCAGGAATACCGTTAATTTGGCAAAAAGCCACCAATTCAGCCACTAATTTCAAGGTTAAATCAAAGGTTTGAGCTTTGTCTGGTTTGGGGGTTACTTTGTTTAAAAAACCCAAAAGAGGGACTGCTTCCCCAACCCTATTTGCCAAAGCAGCTGCCGCCAGAGCCTTATCTGTACTGTCCACAGTCTGGTATAACCACATAGCTCTCTGGTATCCCTGGGAACGGTCATTATACAGATAAATAGCACGTTCACCAATTTCTTGAATTAAGTCATCATCGGTTTCCCCAGTGACGTGTTTAATGGTATTGACAAAACCAACTATATTTTCCCACTCACCAGGAGCGACAAAATCCAAAGCGTTCAGCATGGAAACCGTTAAATTCTTAGTTGGTAGTTCATCTACTAATTCAAAAATTGCTTTACTCACAATAATCTCCTGATTTTATGATCTACTTATTAGTTATTGGCGATCGCTTATTTGAGCCGCTCTAAACGACTCAGATTAAACTTTTGTATCCAATCTTGGCGATCGCTTGCTGTAAATGATGCAGAACGGGAAGCAACCTTAACCTGGTAGCGGTTGTTGACTAAAATTGCGGTTTGAGTATTACCAATCTCCCTGGCTGGATAACCGGCAATTTTTGCAGTGCTATTAGAATACTTAGCGGCGGTAGATGGAGTACTGCTAGTATCGGAAATAGACAACACAGCCACTTCTTTACCATCTTTTTTCAGCTTGGCTTGGGAAAAACCTTTCTTTTCTTGAGTAAATACGCGCTGATAACCATCCGAGGATGATGGAAATAGTCTGTTAAATTCACTACCTTGAGTAGCTTTTTTAGAAACTGCTTGACCACTTCTTTGACGGCTACTTTCTTGTTGTACCTGGTCAAAACGCCCTGGTTCTTTAGGCGTACAAGCCGTAGTGATTAGTAATATTGACAACAGTAAAGCAGCGAAAATCCTACGAGTGCGCGGGAAAACCATATTTTTCTCCTATCTATGCTTAACCAAATCCAGAAAAAAATTTATCTTGCGACCTTCATGGAAATTATCAGGTTTGTCCAGTCTTCTAATGGGAAAATTTACTTTTCGATCGCATTTAGTTTGTCAAAATACACATTGTTTGAGAGGCTCAATACTCCCATCTCAGGCAAAGATTACTAATGAAAAAACCACTCCAGGCGCAGAGAACACAGAAGATAGAGAGATTTAGGAGATAGGTAATTTTATACCACCTAAGGGAGTAAAAAGGTTAACTCCCTATTATCCTCAATCTCGTTCTGCGACTACTGCATAAAATGGATCTCCTCCTCCCATACCCAATAACTGTAAGAAATTAGGTACAGAAGACTGGCGAGCGATAATTTCTGGTGTGCTAAATCCTGCTACGGATTCAAAATAGCCTTTGACTAATTGAACTCTAGTATTTTCCGAACCATCCCGCCATACTTGGATGGCTTTTTGATAAAACATCCGATTAGAAAAACTGACAATCGCCACTCCACCAGGCTTAAGGATGCGGTAAATTTCTGCAAATATTGCCTCTGGATACTGTAAATATTGTACCGAAACACAATTGAGGACAGCATCAAATTCTCCATCAGGTAAAGGTAATTTGGGGTTAGCATTCAGGTTTTGGACAAAATAGCGATCTAATCGGGGATTGCGTGCTAATTCTGATTGATTCAGTCCGTGTCCTTCCACATGAGCAAACTCTATATCTTCTGGTAGATGAGATACCCAACTACTCATCATGTCAAAAATGCGCGTGTTTGCTTGTAAGCGTAAGCGATATAAATTTGTTAGCTGTTGAATAAATCCCTCATCTACATGGGTAACAAAGCGGGGATAATCATAAAACAGTTTATCGTCGGTATCATCTAGTTTGGTGCGTTGATTTGGCTTTAGCAGCATAAAACCCCAGTGAAGAAAAGTTTTACTCAAAATCCCTTACATTTAATGTGGTATCAGACTCCAAAAGCGGATATACCACCCTACATATTGTAGAACGCACCATACAGTTTCATTTAATTAGGACTTATACCGTTTCTGTATGAAGATGCAATTTATATTGATTGTAGAGACGTAGCATTGCTACGTCACCGAACAAGAATCTATTTGTCGCACTCTTTTTTGAAATTGGTATTACCTAAACATCCAGTTAATATTATTGATCTGGGTGAAAAACGGGGATAATACTTAAGTTTTATACACACCAACATAGTAAAAATTTTTCCGAAATATTTTCACTTGCTAGGAAAAGTTCCACTTGGACTAAAATTGAAAAAATAAGTAAATTATCCCGACCTTAGGGAATTTTAGGTAACATCAAAAATTATTAATTTATTCAGATTTTACCCAGTCTCAAAAATAGGTAATCACCTCCTCTGATTTGATTAAGGTTGCCACCATAAATAAGAATAAATAGGCTGGCAAACATCTCAGAAATACTTAGTTTAGATAGAATAGTTTTATTAGTCCCTTGATTATCTTATAAACTGAGATGATATTGAGCCACAACGAATACTATATATCACCACAAGAATACTTAGAAACAGAAAAATTAAGTATTATCAAACATGAATATATTGACGGTCAAGTATATCAAATTTCTAGTACTAGAAGTGATGCCCACGTTACCATCGCTTTGAATTTAGCTGCATTACTACTAACCCAATTACGGCGAAAAAGTTATCGGGTTTACATGGCAGATATGAAAGCACAAATAGAATCTATTAATCGCTATTTTTATCCTGATATAATAGTAACTGGAGATGCAAGGGATAAAGAGTATAAATACTTTAAACGCTATCCTTGTTTGATAGTAGAAGTACTTTCTGATATGACAGAAGCTTACGATCGCGGTAAGAAATTTGCTGATTATAGGCAGTTAAAAACTCTCAAAGAATATGTCTTAATTTCTCAAGATGTAATGAGTGTAGATTGTTTTCGTCGCAATGAAAAAGGACGTTGGGAACTTTTTCCTTATGTTAGGGGAGATAAAGTTGATTTTGCTAGTGTTGACGTGCGTTTTGATATTGCAGATATCTACGAAGATGTGGACTTGATTGTTGATAGTACGCCTTAAATAACAGTTTAACAGTTAACAGTTAACAGTTATCAGTTATCACTTGCCAGCCCACGAAAATACCTCTTCCCTTCTGCCTATCCTTTTAAGGAGGGGATAAAATCTGACTCCCTCCGACTTTAGTCCGGCATTTTCAGTGGTATCCTAAATAAAGTTGGTGATGCTAATACAGGATGAAAAACTCCAAAAACAAAACGTGTTAGCAGAACTGGGAAACCCAAAAGTAGCCGTACAGCCTAGAAATAGGTCAAGGCGGGTAGGACTGCTTGAACCAGTCAAAGCCCCATAGGGCAGAACAAGGTTACGCAGTGGTCTAGAAGACTACGTAGTAACATCAGTTCAGAATCCTGGTTTTTTCAAAGCCAGGAGAGTTCAACTTCTCGCTCTAGAAAAAATGCGCTACACTCATCTTAGAGGCGAATCAACGACGGTTCGTCGAAAGACTTCTTGGAAGATATTCTTATCGCAGGAAGTGGGTCAACGCCCACTTTTTTTGTTGGAATTTTTGCATGACTCATCCCTTAGTACCAAAAATTATTGATTTAGCAAAACCAGTGGCACAAGAGCTGGGATTGGAATTAGTTGGCGTGGTTTTTCATACCAACCAAAGTCCACCCACATTACGGGTAGATATCCGTAATCCAAACCAAGACACTGGTTTAGATGATTGCGAGCGCATGAGTCGTGCCTTAGAAGCCTGCTTAGATAAGGCGGAGATCATTCCAGATGCCTACACCTTAGAAATATCTAGTCCTGGTGTTTCTAGACAATTGACAACAGATCGGGAATTCATTTCCTTCAAAGGATTTCCTGTGATTATCTCTACTTCTCCAGCCTACGAAGGACAACAAGAGTGGAGAGGTAATTTGATTCGTCGGGATGAAACAGCAGTTTATTTAAATAAAAAAGGTCGTACAGTTGCCATTTCTCGCCCCCTGATTACCCAGGTGCTGCTAGATGAAAGTAGCTAATCGATTTTCAAGTTGACAGCCATTGGCTGTATCCATGCATAGCTCTGCTGATGGATGGCACAGATAAATGCCTGGGGGAAGAACGATTTACACAGAATTTCCCTTCTATGTATGTCTTCCCCTAGGAAAACGAAGTGAGTGATTTGGCAACTACTGGCTAGAGGGATATTCTGCCCTCTTGGTGGTATGGGTCACCAAAAGGGTTATTTATTAATGATTTTGGGTTGTGGATGGAAATCTCCAAGCAAGCCAAGCCAATCATCAAAAATACCTGGATGCTTATGTTAAAATTTAAGGAGATTGCTTATGTCAATGGTAAGTTTACCTGGATTAAAAGAACTAATTGAAAGTATCAGTCGCGAGCGAAACTTACCTCGCCTTGCAGTGCAATCAGCAATTAGAGAAGCCTTACTCAAGGGTTACGAGCGTTACCGTCGAGCTCAAAATTTAGAAGAGCGTCAACAATTTGATGAAGATTATTTTGATAATTTTGAGGTAGAACTGGATATTGAAGAAGAAGGTTTTCGCGTTCTTTCTACCAAAACAATTATTGAGGAAGTTGACAACACAGACCATCAAATTGCCCTCAAGGAAGTACAAGAAGTAGCCCCAGAAGCTCAATTAGGTGATTCTGTAGTTTTGGATGTGACTCCAGATCAAAAAGATTTTGGTCGCATGGCGGCAATGCAAACCAAACAGGTTTTAGCCCAAAAACTGCGGGATCAGCAGCGACAGATGGTACAGGAAGAGTTTCAAGACTTGGAAGGTACGGTGTTGCAAGCCAGGGTATTGCGCTTTGAAAGACAATCTGTGATTCTGGCAGTTAGCAGTAGTTTTGGTCAGCCAGAAGTAGAAGCTGAATTGCCTAAACGGGAGCAACTTCCCAACGATAATTATCGGGCAAATGCCACATTTAAAGTTTACTTGAAAAAAGTTTCCCAAGGTCAGCAAAGAGGACCACAGCTGGTGGTTTCCAGAGCAGATGCGGGATTAGTGGTTTATTTATTTGCCAATGAAGTCCCAGAAATTGAGGATGAAGTTGTTAGAATTGTAGCTGTAGCCAGGGAAGCCAATCCCCCTTCCCGTTATGTGGGGCCCCGGACTAAAATTGCTGTTGATACCCTAGATCGCGATGTAGACCCTGTGGGTGCTTGTATTGGAGCGCGGGGATCGCGGATTCAGGTAGTGGTAAATGAACTACGAGGGGAAAAAATCGATGTCATTCGTTGGTCTCCAGATCCCGCAACCTACATTGCCAATGCTTTAAGTCCAGCCAGGGTTGATGAAGTACGTCTAATGGATCCAGAAACTAGGCAAACCCATGTATTGGTAGCTGAAGATCAACTCAGTCTTGCGATTGGCAAAGAAGGACAAAATGTCCGTTTGGCAGCTCGGCTTACAGGCTGGAAAATTGACATCAAAGATAAAGCCAAATATGACTACCCTGGAGAGGATGAAAAATTTGCAGCAGCCAGAGCCCAACATCAAGCAGAACAGGAAGAACTCGAACGTTTAGAAGCAGAAGCAGCAGCAGAAGCAGAAGCAGCAGCAGAACAAGCAGTGGCAGAAGCTACAGGGGAAGCAACAGCAGAAACGGCAGAGCAATCACCGGCAGAAGTTGCAACAGCAACGTTAGAACCCCAGGAAGATACAATGAAAATACAGGAGGAAAATGAAGATACAATGCTGGAAGAACTGTCACAGTCAGATAACTTTGACAGAACTGAAGCAGGCAATGCAGAGTAAGTAAACATTTAATAGGAGGTTATTTTTATCGCCAGCCTACTGTGATAAATACAGTATTGGGAGCAATGAAAGCGAATTATCGTCGTTGTATTAGTTGTCGTAGAATAGGTATAAAGCAAGAGTTTTGGCGGATTGTCCGCGTCTTTCCGTCTGGACAGGTACAATTAGATGAGGGCATGGGGCGTTCTGCCTATATATGTCCGCAATCTGGTTGCTTATCTGCAGCTCAAAAAAAAAATCGACTAGGGCGATCGCTACATACATCAGTGCCAGAAACACTGTATAAAACATTGTGGCAACGCCTAAGCCAGAAGAATGATGAGCAATCATCATCAAATCAACCTGAATCAACCTGAAAAACTTGAGGTGCCGTAATCGACAGAGAAATTATGCTCAAATCCAAGCCATTGGAGTGCGATCGCCAACTCTGCAATTACTAGGGAAAATACCAAAATAGTAAAAGGGTGGCACAGACAGGAAAATGTCCAATACACACAGGGGAAAAGTAACACTCCTAAATAAAAACTTATTTAATGGAGTTGTGGAAGAGTCACAAAAATTAAAAATTACAAAATGGCGATTTGGTAGCGCCCGCGCGCAGTTTAGCATCAATCATCATCACTGGTGGAGATGCCAGCAGTAAACCGAAACATCTCTCTTTCCTGATTGGAGGCACCGTCAAAATCAGTCACGGCAACCGAAAACAGTAATCATAGGATGGAGATGTCGCAACTGTGGGCAGCCATCCGCTAGAGCTGTAAGTAAAAGGGGAAGAGTGGATGAACAACGGCAAAGTTAGAATTTACGAATTATCAAAGGAATTAAATTTGGATAACAAAGAGCTATTAGCAATTTGCGACCAGCTCAACATTGCGGTCAAAAGCCATAGTAGTACAATTACAGAATCTGATGCAGAACGGATCAGGGCAGCTGCAGAAAAATTAGCAGCAACCACAAATTTAGGCTCAAAAAGGTCTAATGCCTCACTTAGTTCTCACAGTCCAGCTGATGCACCTCACAAACAACAAATTTTGGAAATCCGTAAGCCCAAAATTCAATTGAAAGATTCCACAACCCAAGCTCCAAAGGCTCCAGCAACTACTAATAAACAATTTTCATCTTCTGAAGTTTCTCATTCTTCTCCACCCCGACCTTTTGCTCCAGCAGCCCCATCCATGAAGCCAACGGCACCTACTCGACCCACATCCAAAGAACAGTCTCAGCATTCTCCGAAAACTACGGTGACAGACGAGGATAAGACTCTCAATCAGCAAAAAACAAAGCCAACCCCAGAAGCAGCCCCCGCCCCCAAAGCTAAATTGGAAAAACCTCAAAAACCCCATTTGGTTGCTCCCCCAAGTAGAGCAACTGCCCAAAAGCAAGCTAAGACTGGGCAAGGAAGTTTGAGCGAACGTCCAATTCTCAAACGCGATCGAGGTAAACCAAAAGCCAAATCAGGTGCAGCCACCGGCGATGGAGCGGCAACACCATCACCAAAATCAGCACGTCCCACCCCATCGGTAAAACCGGAACAAAAAGGCGCGAAATCTGGGGGAGATACACCCAAAACCAGAACTCCACGTTCTGCACCGCCACATATAGCAGCATCTGCTCCGGTTGCGACTCCACCCAAACCAATCTCTGTGAAACCAGAAGAGATAGAAGATGTAGATGACGAAGATATGGATACAGATGTCGCAGTCATCGAACTTAAAAGACCAACTCCACCCCGCCTGCCAAAACTTGGGAAAAAGCGGCACAAGGAAGAGGAAGTTGATGAAGTTAAAGAATCTGGTAAGCCTGGTAAGGGCGGAGTTAAAGGCAAACGGGTTAAACCCATAGTTGAGGATGATTTCGAGGAAGATCTCCTGGATGAAGATGAGGAACTAGATGGTGATGATACAGTACAGGTAAGCAGTGCCATCGTTAGACCTCCCAAACCTAAAACTGCTAAATCAAGCCAGCCTGCAACTACCAAAACCCATGCTGCTCCAGTCACTAGAGGTAAAAAGCCAAGTTTCTCTCGGGAAGCCAAACATCGCCGAGAAGTAGAACCAAAACGAGAGCGTCCCACAAAACTAGTGGTTACCAGCACCATGACGGTGCAAGAACTTGCCGATGCCTTGGCGGTTGCGGATACAGAAATTGTGAAAATTCTGTTCATTAAAGGCATGGCGGTGAGTATTACCCAAAATCTGGACATCCCCACCATTACTCTGGTAGCCCAAGAACTGGGTATTGAAATTGAAACTCAAGAACCAGAGGCAGAGGCGCGTAAGGTAACTGAGATGCTCGATGTGGAAGATTTGGAAAATCTCCAGCGTCGTCCTCCAGTTGTCACCATTATGGGTCACGTAGACCACGGTAAAACAACTCTACTGGACTCCATTCGCAAGACTAAGGTAGCTGCCGGAGAAGCAGGGGGAATTACCCAACATATTGGTGCTTACCATGTGGACATCGAACATGGTGACAAGATCCAGCAAATTGTGTTCTTAGATACCCCAGGTCACGAAGCCTTCACCGCCATGCGAGCTAGGGGAGCAAGGGTAACAGACATTGCTATCCTGGTAGTAGCTGCTGACGATGGTGTGCGACCCCAAACCATTGAGGCAATTAGCCATGCCCAAGCCGCCGGAGTTCCCATTGTAGTTGCCATCAACAAAATTGATAAGGAAGGGGCACAACCAGACCGGGTTAAGCAAGAATTGACCCAGTATGGTTTAACTCCAGAAGAATGGGGCGGCGACACAATTATGGTTCCCGTAAGTGCTATCCAGGGCGAAAATTTGGATACCCTTTTGGAAATGTTGATATTGGTAGCAGAAGTAGAAGAACTTTCTGCTAACCCCAACCGTTCCGCCAAAGGTACTGTAATTGAAGCCCATTTGGATAAAGCCAAGGGCGCAGTTGCTACCCTATTAATCCAAAATGGAAGTTTGAGGGTAGGGGATCTATTAGTAGCCGGACCTGTATTTGGTAAAGTTCGAGCGATGGTAGACGATCGCGGTGCTAGGGTAGAAGCAGCTTATCCCTCCTTTGCTGTAGAGGTTTTAGGTCTGAGTGATGTCCCCGCAGCCGGTGATGAGTTTGATGTCTTCCAAAACGAGAAAGAAGCCCGGTCATTGGCGGCAGAACGTACAGAGAAGCAGAGGTTATCTCGCCTACTACAAGGGGGACGGGTCAGCCTCACCAGCATTTCCACACAGGCGCAAGAAGGTGAGTTGAAGGAACTTAACTTAATCCTGAAGGCAGATGTGCAAGGTTCTATCGAAGCCATCGTGGGTTCCCTGAAGCAAATTCCCCAAAATGAAGTGCAAATCCGTCTATTACTGGCATCTGCTGGAGAAATTACCCAGACAGATATTGACCTAGCCGCGGCCAGTGGAGCAGTGATTATTGGCTTCAACACTACCTATGCCAGTGGTGCGCGACACGCAGCCGATGAAGCTGGGGTAGATGTGCGGGAGTATAACATCATTTACAAGCTTCTAGAAGATATCCAAGGTGCTTTGGAAGGTCTACTAGAACCAGAATTGGTAGAAGAACCTTTAGGTCAAGCCGAAGTTCGGGCTGTGTTTGCAGTTGGTAAAGGAGCTGTGGCTGGTTGCTACGTGCAGTCTGGCAAGTTACTCCGTAATTGCAAAGTCCGAGTGGTTCGTGGTGGTAAGGTGATTTGTGAAAGCGCCCTTGATTCCCTCAAACGGATGAAAGATGACGTGAAGGAAGTCAATTCTGGCTACGAATGTGGTGTTGGCATTGATAAATACACCAACTGGGAAGAAGGTGATATTATCGAAGCCTTCCAGATGGTGACTAAACGCCGTACTCTTTCTATGGCGCATTGACCTATTCCCCTATTAAAACTAGGGGGTTCTCAAAAGGATGTTACGAGGCAGGATGAATCCTTGCCTCTCTACCTTTCTTCCTGCTTCTTGGACTCTTAATTATGGTCTGCTGAATAGCTTTAAAACCCTGATATTGTAAGTGCCTCAGGCTATTGTTGTCGAAAAAAGTGCAATCCAATAGGGGCATGAGGCTTAAAAACCTTGCATTTATAATTTTTTCTGGTAACAAGAATAGAAAAAATGGGGATGAAACTTTTGCCTGTTCCCCATTAAGAGTTCCCTACCCTCGCTAAAAGAATTTTACAGTAAGCCCTACTTATTTCGGCTTGACAACCAAAACTGAGCAATGGGCATCTTCCACCACTTGACTGCTCACAGAGCCTTGGACAATACGCTTCATGCCAGTCAAGCCGCGACTACCAATCACAATCAAGTCGGCTTGGTAAATATTAGCAATACGAATAATTTCTTCAGCAGGATCACCTGTAACTAATTCCAGCTCGCTCTCAGTGGGTAACTGTTTTTGATAGGACTGTAATTGTTTTTCAATTTGTAAATAAGATACTTCTGCTGATTTTGGGTGAGGGCGATCGGCAGGCAGTTCATTATCTGTATCTGGTGGTGGAAATACATGACAAAGTACTACCTTGCTTGCCTTTGGCAGAGCCAAGCTTTGCAAAGTTTGAATGACTCGCTCGGTAATCTCCGAACCATCTAGAGCTACCACAATAGTTTTGAGCACTGCTGTTGTCTCCAAAAAAGTAGACCCCCTACATCAGTATCAGGTGAAAATAATTGGTGGCTACAACAACCATGTCCCAAATAGAACCTTAAGTTTGTATAGCCCTAAAGTTTCAGTTTGCAGCCATAAACTGAATTTTGTCAAAAATCTATGAAAAAAATTAAGAATTTAGCATTATTTAATCTATTTCTAATCGGCGCTTTACAGCATCGCTGTGGGAAGATAATCCTTCTGTCTGAGCAAGTGTATCAATTGTATCTACCACTTTGGTCAGTGCATGGTGGGAGTATTGAATAATACTGGAGTGTTTGAGAAATGTCTCTACACCCAATGGAGAAGCATAACGACAATTCCCAGATGTGGGTAGGGTATGGCTGGGACCAGCTACATAATCTCCTACGGCTTCTGGTGTGGCATGACCAATAAATATGGCTCCGGCATGGCGAATTAATGGCAGCAATGCCCAAGGGTCTTCTACTTGTAATTGTAGGTGTTTGGGAGCGAATTCATTCGCCAAGGAGGCGGCGGTTGCGGTGGATTCCACGATGGCAATTAATCCATAGTGAGCAATGGCTTTTTCAGTCAGCAAACCCTTGGGATGGCTGACTAACTGTCTTGCTACTGACAGTTGGACTTCCTTTGCCAAATTCCCATCCGTCGTCAATAAAATTGCCGCCGCCATCGGGTCTTTTTCTGCCTGTGCGATTAAGTCGGTTGCCACATGGAGGGGGTTGGCTGTTTCATCGGCAATAATTATTAATTCACCTGGTCCAGACAAGGAATCAACCCCTACCAGACCATAAACTAATTTTTTCGCCAATGTTACGTAAATATTCCCCGGTCCAGCAATCAAATTTACCTTGGGAATTGTCTGAGTCCCATAGGCCAAGGCAGCGATCGCCTGGGCTCCACCAACTCGATAAATTTCTTGTATACCAGCTTCTTGGGCTGCTACTAGCACTGCCGGATGAATTGCCTTTCCTACTCCTGGTGGTGTAACCATTACTACTTGTGGTACCCCAGCAACCTTAGCCGGAATTGCATTCATTAACACCGTACTCGGATAAGTACGGCGACCGCCAGGTATGTATAATCCAGCCCTATCTACAGGGGTATAGCGTTTGCCTAACACCACATCATCGTCTCCAAAATTTACCCAACTTTTGGGAATCCGTTGGCGATGAAAGGCTTCGATTTGGCTACCAGCTAACCTAATTGCACTCAACAGTTCTGGGGATATCTGTTGATAAGCTGCATCTAATTCTGAAGCCGTAACCCGTAGTTCTTCTACACTTAAAGTCTGGTTGTCAAATTCTGCCGTATAGTGCAACACGGCTTTATCACCTTGGCGTTTTACCGCTTGTAACACCTCTCGAACTGTGGCTTCTTTATGAAACACTAGTTCATCATTGGTGCGTGAGCAGATCCGCTGTAGCTCTGCTTTAAATTCTGCCTGCTGATTAATGATTCGCAGCATGGAGTAAGGACAATGCCAACTTTAGAAAACTCTTAGTACGAGGATCAGTCTTGCTTCTTTGCCTCAGTGGGCTTAGTAGCGAACTCTAACCCTCTTCTCTAGCTTAACTTGGATTTTTTTGATACTTTCATTACTTTCACCGAAGATAATTTAAAGGAGATGATTGACGAAAATTCCAATCCTATTTCTTGAAGTCTCAAGGTATTCAAGGCAACTCTTAACTCTTAATAGGGAACACCGGATAACTGTGGAGGGGAATTGAATCTACCACCAACCTATACCGCCAAGTGACGGAGGACTCAAACCCACGCCCTCGCCAGAGGAAAACATGAGGCAACCAATCCAGCCCTAGGACAAAAATCTTCACTGTTGCCTGTTGCTTGTTGCCTGTTCCCTCTCCCGTTGGCGCAGCCGCCCGCTCAAGAGCCGCTCAAGGGCTAGGGAGTTGAGTTCTGTTCTTAAAATATTAATCTGGGAGGTTCCGCATCCCTGTTAATCAGCTACCGTGTATCAGCTACTCACCACTAATTTGCTAGTGGCAATCATAATTTGATTTTATTTTCTTAAGTAATTAATTCTAGCGCATTTAATCAATTATTTCTACAACATAACCATAATTTTTTGTGCTTTCGATTACATTCATTTGTTGATTTTTTGATTTAGGAGCTAAATTTTTTCAAAATTAATTTAATATCCTAATATTTAACCTATTTGAGATCAAGAATCGCAGCAGCGAATATTACTTCCGCCCATCATGGTTATCCTTAGATTTTGAATTTTGGATTGGTAACTGAGCTTGTCGAAGTTTGGATTGATGAGCGACCCCGCGACGACAGTCGCTCTGGGTAGCGCGAGTCGTGACCCCATGTCATTTGCCCGGAGGCTTGAAATAATCATAGAACCCTTTGTTTTTCTCTACGGATAAATCCGGGGGCTTGTATCCAGCCTATTTTCCGGTCAAAAATATAGTCCGGCTGATGCGTCAATCAAATAAACATTGATTCATCAATAAACAGCTTAATTTCAACTTTTGGCAACTTCTAGCTTTCTACCTGAGTATTTTTTACCCCTGTTGAAAATAAATGATTCTTTATGTCCTGATTTTTTTGACAGTAAAAACCTCAGCCTGATCGATCTCGGTGATGAATGCCACTTCAGAAAAAACTGACAAATTATTTAATTTAAACTAAATTACATAAAAGTTTGACAAAAAAATCTCAAAAGCGATATAATAACGATTTGTTAAAACTTATGCATAAGCCACTTTACGTGCTGTAACTCATGCCAACAATACAGCAACTAATACGAAACGAACGCGAAAAAGCACGTCAGAAAACCAAATCCCCGGCTCTGAAACAGTGCCCTCAACGTCGGGGGGTATGTACCAGAGTTTACACAACTACCCCGAAAAAGCCGAATTCCGCACTCCGCAAAGTAGCGAGGGTGAGATTGACCTCCGGATTTGAAGTTACTGCTTATATTCCAGGAATAGGTCATAACTTACAAGAACACTCCGTTGTCATGATTCGTGGCGGTAGGGTTAAAGATTTACCAGGGGTTAGATACCACATCATCCGTGGAACTTTGGACACCGCTGGGGTCAAAGATCGTAAGCAAGGTCGTTCCAAGTATGGAACTAAGCGTCCTAAATAGCAGAACTAACGCCATTAATCGTGTTAGTTGGCTGTTTTCGCAATCACAGCGATCGTAGTTTTGACTGAAACAAGAATCCCCTGCGTTCTACGCATGGGGAGTGTCAATCAGGTGTAAGGATTAGCAACTAGTTGTCAATCTGTAAATAGCCTCCTAGGGTAGGACGAAAAATCAATTTCACAGCAGCTAACAGGTTGGTAACAATCTAGTTAGCCTGTAAAAACATATTCAGCCTGCCAATCAAAAGTATGCAGGTAATTTTAGAATGCTGTAAGCGGCAGCAGTATTTTAATCTGCTTATTTAAGGTATATAATAATTGTCGCTCTATTCTTGCTTTTGCTGGGGACAGTACCTGACGCGCGGTCAGCATGGCTTGTAAGTTGGGATAACAAAACAGTCCTCACAGCAGAACGTAATCATCGCCAAATCCGAATTTAAGGTTGAAATATGTCTCGTCGTGGTGTTATACAAAGGCGCCCAGTTCCTCCTGACTCAGTTTATAACAGTCGTCTTGTCAGTATGATGATTCGGCGGATCATGCGTCATGGCAAAAAATCTCTGGCAGCCAGGATTGTTTATGATGCGATGAAAACTATTGAGGAGCGCACTGGTAGCGAAGCCTTAGAAACTTTTGAAAGAGCGGTGCGGAATGCAACACCTCTAGTAGAAGTTAAAGCTCGCCGTGTTGGTGGAGCAACCTACCAAGTACCAATGGAAGTACGTTCTGAAAGAGGTACAACCCTTGCATTACGTTGGTTAGTACAATTTTCTCGGCAACGTTCAGGGCGAACAATGGCGGGCAAACTAGCAAATGAATTAATGGATGCTGCCAATGAAACCGGGAATGCGATTCGCAAGCGCGAAGAAACTCACCGGATGGCAGAAGCAAACAAGGCCTTTGCACACTATCGTTACTAAGTCAAGCAGCGATGTATCGCAGTTTCCTAAGCGATATATCTTGTGTATTTACAAACATTTTTCCAAATAAGGATAGAATCTTAACAAAGCGTAATATACGAGATATCATGAGGCAAAAACTATAGGAGGCAGCCGTGGCACGTACTCACCCGCTAGAGAAGGTACGCAATATAGGGATTGCGGCGCATATAGATGCGGGCAAAACAACGACAACAGAGAGAATACTGTTCTACTCTGGCATAATTCATAAAATTGGTGAAGTCCACGAAGGAACCGCTGTCACCGACTGGATGGATCAGGAGCGGGAAAGGGGAATTACCATCACTGCTGCTGCCATTAGCACCAGTTGGAAAGGTCATCAAATAAATATTATTGATACTCCTGGTCACGTTGATTTCACCATTGAAGTCGAACGTTCCATGCGGGTGCTGGACGGTGTAATCACAGTTTTATGCTCAGTGGGTGGCGTACAGCCACAGACAGAGACAGTATGGCGGCAAGCAGATCGCTATCAGGTGCCACGTATAGTCTTTGTCAACAAGATGGATCGTACTGGTGCTAATTTTTATAAAGTATTGGAACAGGTACGCGATCGCTTGCGGACTAATGCTGTCGCGATTCAATTGCCGATTGGTAGTGAGAACGAATTTCGGGGAATTGTGGATTTGGTGAAGATGCGTGCTTACATGTACGCCAATGACCAAGGAACCGATATTCAAGAAACAGATATCCCGGCGCAGATGCAGGAGGAGGTGGAAGAGTACCGCACCAAGTTAGTGGAAGCGGTATCTGAAACCGATGATGACCTGATGAATAAGTATTTCGAGGGTGAAGAGCTGACTGAAGCAGAAATTCGCACGGCTTTGCGTCAGGGGGTGCTAGCAGGGACTATTGTGCCCATGCTTTGCGGGTCTGCCTTCAAAAATAAAGGCGTACAATTATTGCTGGATGCGGTGGTGGATTATCTACCCGCACCAACTGAAGTGCCGCCAATTCAAGGTACCCTCCCCAATGGAGATACGGTAGCAAGACACGCTGATGATGAGGTGCCCTTATCAGCACTAGCGTTCAAGATTATGGCTGACCCCTACGGTCGATTAACCTTCGTTCGGGTTTATTCTGGGGTATTGAAAAAAGGTAGTTACGTTTTCAATGCCACCAAAGATAAAAAAGAACGAATTGCCCGTTTGGTGGTAATGAAAGCAGATGAGCGCATAGATGTTGATGAGCTGCGTGCAGGTGATTTAGGAGCGGCTTTAGGATTAAAGGAAACCTTGACAGGTGATACCTTGTGTGATGAAGGTGAACCAGTAATTTTGGAATCCTTGTACATTCCTGAGCCTGTAATCTCGGTGGCGGTGGAACCCAAAACCAAGAATGACATGGATAAGCTCTCCAAAGCTCTGCAAACTCTTTCGGAAGAAGACCCAACCTTCCGCGTCAGCGTCGATCCGGAAACTAATCAAACTGTAATTGCAGGGATGGGTGAATTGCACCTAGAAATTCTGGTAGACAGAATGTTACGAGAATTTAAGGTGGAAGCTAACATTGGTGCGCCGCAAGTAGCTTACCGTGAAACAATTCGTAAATCTGTAACTAAGATTGAAGGTAAATTCATTCGTCAAAGCGGTGGTAAGGGTCAATATGGTCACGTTGTGGTGGACTTAGAACCAGGAGAACCCGGAAGCGGCTTTGAATTTATCTCTAAAATTGTTGGTGGTGCTGTACCGAAAGAGTACATCTCACCAGTGGAAGCAGGAATGAAAGAAACCTGCGAATCGGGTATTCTGGCCGGATATCCGCTCATTGATGTCAAAGCAACGTTGATCGATGGCTCTTATCATGATGTAGACTCTTCAGAAATGGCTTTCAAAATTGCCGGTTCTATGGCAATGAGGGAAGCAGCAATGAAGGCTTCGCCCGTCATTTTAGAGCCGATGATGAAAGTTGAGGTAGAAGTGCCGGAAAACTTTCTCGGTGATGTGATGGGTGACCTCAATTCCCGTCGCGGACAAATTGAGGGGATGGGCTCTGAGCAGGGACTTTCTCAAGTTACTGCTAAGGTACCATTGGCAGAGATGTTTGGCTATGCCACCGATATCCGGTCAAAGACCCAAGGTCGGGGAATCTTCTCAATGGAGTTTAGCAACTACGAAGAAGTGCCTCGCAACGTTGCTGAGGCAATCATAGCTAAAAGCAAAGGGAACGCTTAATTAGAAAAAAAGGAAATCACCATTCATGGCACGCGCAAAGTTTGAAAGGACTAAACCCCACGTTAATATCGGTACTATCGGTCACGTTGACCACGGTAAAACCACGTTAACAGCAGCTATTACCATGACCTTGTCGGCTCTAGGTCAGGCTCAGGCAAAGGCTTACGATCAAATTGATAATGCTCCTGAGGAAAAGGCACGGGGTATTACAATTAATACAGCTCACGTAGAATACGAAACTGAAAATCGTCACTACGCCCACGTAGATTGCCCTGGGCACGCTGACTATGTGAAGAATATGATCACTGGTGCGGCGCAGATGGATGGAGCAATCCTGGTAGTTTCTGCTGCTGATGGTCCCATGCCCCAAACTCGGGAACACATCCTGTTGGCACGCCAGGTAGGTGTACCTAACCTAGTGGTCTTCTTGAATAAAGAAGATATGGTGGATGACGAAGAACTACTAGAATTGGTGGAATTAGAAGTTAGAGAATTACTTTCTGACTATCAGTTCGCTGGAGATGATATTCCCATTGTCTCCGGTTCTGGTTTGCAAGCACTGGATCACATGACAGCCAATCCCAAAACCCAGCGTGGTGAGAATAAATGGGTAGATAAAATCTATGACCTGATGGATAATGTGGATTCCTACATTCCCACCCCTGAGCGTGATGTGGATAAGCCCTTCTTAATGGCGGTAGAGGATGTATTCTCCATCACCGGTCGTGGAACCGTAGCCACCGGTAGAATTGAGCGTGGTAAGGTGAAAATTGGTGATGTTGTTGAGTTGGTGGGTATTAGAGAAACTCGCAACACTACTGTTACAGGGATCGAGATGTTTAAGAAGAGTCTCGAAGAAGGTATGGCTGGGGATAACGCAGGTTTACTACTGCGTGGTATGCAGAAAACTGATATTGAACGGGGTATGGTACTTGCCAAACCTGGTTCTATTACCCCCCACACTAAATTTGAAGGCGAAGTTTACGTATTAACAGACAAAGAAGGTGGTCGTAAGACTCCATTCTTCTCTGGCTATCGCCCCCAGTTCTATGTAAGGACAACAGATGTAACTGGAACCATTGAGAGTTTCACTGCTGATGATGGTAGTGCAGCGGAAATGGTAATGCCTGGAGACAGGATTAAGATGACTGTGGAATTAATTAATCCCATCGCCATTGAACAAGGAATGCGTTTTGCGATCCGTGAAGGTGGTCGTACCATTGGTGCTGGCGTGGTTTCCAAAATCGTTAAGTAACATCTTGTACTTCAATTAGTTAGGGAGCAGAGATGATATACTTCCTCTCTGCTCTTTTTACGTCACCGTAATTTTTTTGGATGGGGAATTGACATCCCATAAACCTGTTGGCAATTCCTGTAAGAACAATCCAAAATCTGTCTTGGAAAGTTTGCACGGGCGGGGAGCTCGCGTAGCGTATCCGCAGGATTCACCCCCACACCACAACTTTCCGCAAAATCTCAAATTATTCAGAACCAGGAAAATTTAACATGGCAACTCTGCAGCAGCAAAAGATTAGAATTCGCTTACAAGCTTTTGACCGTCGTTTATTAGATACATCTTGCGAGAAGATTGTAGATACAGCGAACCGCACTAACGCTACAGCAATTGGTCCGATTCCTTTGCCTACAAAACGCCGCATCTACTGCGTATTGCGATCGCCCCACGTTGATAAAGATTCTCGAGAACACTTTGAAACCCGTACCCATCGCCGCATTATTGATATTTACCAGCCTTCTTCTAAGACTATTGATGCTCTGATGAAACTAGATTTACCTTCAGGTGTGGATATTGAAGTAAAGCTGTAATTAAATCATTCAATTACTTGGTTGTATCTTTTACTTTTGCCCTAGAGAAGATTTCTCAGGGCTTTTTATTTAGTGAGAAAATCAAAGATGCTAAAATATATTAAAAGTACGGGAAAAGCATAGAGCGCGAAACTTTTATTAAGATTCAATCTATACCAAAGTAACAATGACACCATCCCCCAAAATTGCTGTTTGCGAGCTGCCTCTGTTCCCGTTGCCAGAAGTAGTTCTTTTTCCCAATAGACCACTACCACTGCATATCTTTGAGTTCCGTTACCGGATCATGATGAATACGGTTTTGTCAAGCGATCGCAGGTTTGGAGTGTTAATGGTCGATCCGGTGCAAGGTACAATCGCTAATATTGGTTGCTGTGCGGAAATTGTTGAATACCAAAGGTTACCAGACGACCGGATGAAGATGTTGACTATAGGACAGCAAAGGTTTCGACTACTAGAGTATGTCAGGGAAAAGCCCTATCGAGTCGGCTTGGTAGAATGGATAGAAGACGAGCCTCCCAAAGAAGACTTACGTCCGATGGCAGCTGCAGTAGAACAATTATTGCGGGATGTGGTACGTCTGTCAGGAAAATTAACCGAGCAAAATATCGATCTACCAGAGGATTTACCCGATTTACCGCTAGAGCTGTCTTACTGGATAGCCAGTAACCTGTATGGAGCCACTACGGAGCAGCAAGCATTGTTAGAAATGCAAGATACAGCTACTCGCCTACAACGGGAAGCAGAAATTTTGACTTCCACTCGCAACCATTTAGCAGCTCGCACTGTGATCAAAGATACCTTCGACCAAAAACTGTAATAGTGGCGATCGCTCAATTAATTATTGGTAATAGTTAGGGTTTATACCCAAGACCATACCTGTCTCACAAGCTTTTGATGGGCATTACATTATAACTACCAAACAGCTTCATTACTTCTGTGTGGGTGCTTAATTCTACCAGAGCCGAATTCATTGGTGCAGAAGCAGAGTCTGCTTCCAAGTCAATAAAAAACAAGTACTCACCCAGCGATCGCTTAGTGGGACGGGATTCAATTCTGCTAAGGTTTATACCAAGATTAGCAAATACTTGTAGTGGTTTTACTAGGGCACCAGGAACATTGGCAGGGACACTGAAAGCCAAAGATGTATGACTAGCAGGGTGTTTCAATGTTTCATGGGCATTGCTTTGATGATTCTGACTAACTACCCAAAAACGAGTACAGTTCTCTGGATAGTCATTAATTCCTATATATAGGATTGGTAGATTGTGTAGCTGTGCGGCTCGTTGGGAAGAAATAGCTGCTAGTGTAGCATTGTTTTTTAGTAGTTCCAGTGCTTCTGTGGTGGAATTCGAGGGGATTAGTTGTGCTGTGGGTAAGAAACCCTCTAACCATTTTTGACATTGTGCCAAAGCTTGAGGATGGGAATAAACAGTTTTGATGTCCTCTAAGTTAGCAGCACAAGAAATTAATGTGTGAGTAATGGGCATAACTAAAGCTAACTGAATACGTAAATTATCCAGTTGCCATAGAGTATCAAGGGTAACAGTCACGCTCCCTTCAATAGAATTTTCTACTGGTACAACTGCCAAACATACCTGCCCTCCAGCAACTGCACGCAAGGTTTGGGCAATAGTAGAATGAGGACATAACAAAGCATTTTCCCCGGTAACTTGAGTTAGCCAATTACTGTAGGTAATGGCAGCTTGTTCTGCATAAGTACCAGGAGGACCTAAATGAGCAATTGATATAGTCATACAACTTTAGATTTTAGATTTTAGATTTTAGATTTTGCTTACTTACCTAACATGATTGGTGGCGAAAGCGATTTTTCTCCACTCTGAAACAACAAGGCAGGAAGCAGGAGGATTTGACCAAAAAATAGACAGGATACAAGCCGTGTGGATTTATCTGTGGAGAAAAAAATTTTTTCCTTATCTCAAGCCCTGGTATTACTTATTACTTATTACTTCCACTCCTACAGTGATACAGTTGATAGCGATATTCACCAGCCGACTGGCGAGATTTTTGTTCAGGAAAACAATTTTGGGATGCCAAATCCAGAGGAGCGCGGAAATCTACTAACCACAAATCTAGAGGTTTGGGAAGTTGAGAGAGTTGTGCTTGTAATATCTCCACAGCATGGGTGTAATTTTTAGTAAGTGGATTTCTATGAGCTAAGAAAAACTGCCAATCTGGAGAAACCGTTGAGGAAGTGGGAAAGTTTCGCTTTTCCCAAGCTAAACCCATCATTCTCCCTGTTTGTCCATGATGTTTATGGGTGGTAGCAATGACTACGGGAGCCTGGGATTGATTTTGGATAATGGGAGCTAAGATGTCAGGACGATGATTTTGTAGATAACCCCAATTCCAAACTACCGTTATTCCTCCCAAAAATGCCATGAAGCAAATGATTGATACTGTTATCTGGGGAGCCATTTTCACTTTTGTCAATAATTTGTTTCCCAATGGAAAGGATTTTGAGGAACTTTGGCGATTCTCATTCACACCTTGCCAACAACCAGCTAAAGCGGCTGCGATAATGAGGATGACGGCTGGAGCAATCACAAATTGAAAACGAGCCGCTAAAGTTAAATCCATACCTAAAATATAGGTAAAAAACATAAATAAAGCGATCGCACCCAGTACATAATAAGTTAGATAGGGGATAACTAGGCGAGTATCAGCATACTGTTGTTGAATTTGCATACCAGAGAGGAGATTTGGTATTGCCCATAGGAGGAACAATAGGGTAATTACCCCAGAAATTACCACAATTGCTATTGGTAAGGTAGTAAATGCAGAAGGCAACAACAACAACATACTCATTATCCACAGCAATAGGCGTACAATTGGTGCCAAGCTTGGCTCGCCATCAGAAACCCAGGTGGTAGGCTCGCTACCATAGATATTTTGCAGTGCAGGCAACCACACCAAACATCCAATTAGAGTTCCCAACGCCACTACCCAGATAATTCGCCAATCAGGTTGTACTAGTACTGATTTATTTTTCCTTAATTGTTGCCATATTAAACCCAAAAATACTAGTCCTTGGGCTGCCAAGCTTAGAACAAAGAAATAGTGGGTTGCCACTCCCAAACTATTGATAATAACCCAAACAAATGCTACCCACCGAGGCAAAGATTGGCGATGGTGGATATGCCTAATTGCTTGGATAAAACAAGCCAAAGAAGCAATTACCAATAGCAATATAAAAGTATAATGTCTTGCCTCTCTACCTAGAAAAATTACGTAGGGTGAAATTGCCATCATGGCTGCCGCAAACTGACCTACTAATGGAGAGCGAAAGGCAAAACAACCAACAGCAAACATTATAGGAATAGATATTACCCCTAAAACCGCACTTAGCGATCGCCCTACCCAAATTGAGGCTAATTCCGGAGGTGGAGAAAACAATTTCATCCATAAATGGGAGAGGATAAAGTATACAGGAGGATGGGTACTTTCCCCAAACAAGGAATTGACAACTGACTCGATGCCAGCTGTCGAGTTGGGATACAATGGTTGTAACAGTACATTTGCACTAATAACTTGGTTTAAGGGTACTGAGTTAAAACTATTACCCAAACTAAAAGCGATCGTCGCACATTCGTCTGTCCAAGGAGGTAAAAATGCCAGACGTAAAAAGCGTAGAGCCGCACCAAGGGTTAGCCATAGTAGCAGTAACAGCAGATGATTGCGTTTGTTCATCCAAACAAAGGGAAAATTAATTGTGCCAAATTTCTATTATTTGCTCAAATAATTCATATATCAGAAAACGCCAAAAAATATATTATCCCGTAGGAATAATTTACTGATAATTTTTTATGGAACAGTCTGATTGATGTTCTCTTTCTTGGGTTGAATATTTTGATTAAAAGTCTCCAGTCAAGAGGATTACTAGATTTAAGCTGAGTTTGATGTAACAGTAGTTAATAAACAGGATAAATTAATTAATAATATAAATATCACACAATTCAGTTTATGAACTCATGGCGACCAAGTTTATTGCTTCCCAATCAGTAGAAATTTCTGTGCCACAGCAGCCCATTCCCATTCAACATTACTTGCGTCAGCCTCAACGCCTAGTAAACGCCCTTGTGGATCCAAAGCGCGTTCAGTCCCTGACTAATGAAATTTTTCGTTTAAAAATGCGCCCATTGGCATTTATGTCATTGAAGATTCAACCCACTGTTGACATGAAAGTATGGGCAGTACCTGATGGCACAGTATATTTACACTCTGTAGGCTGTGAAATTCTTGGTATGGACTATATTAACCACCGGTTTGATTTAAATTTAAAGGGACATTTATCACCCTACAATCTCCATAATAGTACCCGCTTACAAGGCAATGCTAATTTAGAAGTACAAGTGGAACTACCAGTACCATTTTCTTTAACACCCAAGCCAATTTTAGAAACCAGTGGTAATAGCTTATTGAAAAGTGTTTTATTAACAGTTAAGCAAAGGTTACTACATCAATTAATAGTAGATTATTGTCAGTGGGTAAAATTACAAAGCCAAGGGCTGGAACCAGCTTTGGATACTAAGGAATTTTCCATGTGGAATCTAGAATGATTGTCTCCACGACTACATAGGCTTGCTGTTCGCGTAGCGTAGCGTTAGCTATAAAAGTCATGATTGTGGGGGTAGGGAACAGGGAACGGGGAACGGGGAACAGGGAACAGTTTCACTCCTATTGTTTCCATTTTTTTGGATTCCAAATAATTATCACGACTAGCGCTACCCAGAGCGACTGTCGTCGTCGCGGGGTCGCTCGTCAATGCAAGGTTTTTAAACCTCAAACCCCTATTTCCTTGCACTTTCTCCAAAGAAAATAGCCTAAAAGCATTGATAAATCAATGTTTTATAGTTATTCAGCAGACCCTACATATGTCTTCATGAAAGCACGGTAAATACCGTGCTTTCAGATTTCTCCCCGTTGGACTTGGCAAGGACGGAATGACAGGCGATGCAAAGGAGAAGGACCATGCTGTTGCAGTGCCAACAAATGGCGGGCACTACCATAACCTTTATTACTTGACAAATCGTACATTGTGTATTTGCCAGCAAGACGCATAATTAGATCATCACGCCATACTTTTGCCACAATGCTAGCAGCAGCAATAGAAAGAGACAGAGAATCCCCTTTAACTATAGTTTTCTGAGGTAAGGGTAAATCTTTGATCGATTGATTGCCATCAATTAAACACAATGCTGGCTGTTGGTTGAGTTTTACCACAGCTCGCTTCATGGCTAAGAGAGTTGCCTGTAAGATATTTAGTCGATCAATTTCCCTAGTGGCAGCAAAACCTATTTTCCAATCTGTTGCTAGGTGGCAAATCTGCTGTGCTAGCTGATTTCGGCGGGAGCTAGATAGTTTTTTACTATCTTTAATTTCAGCAGCTATGGGCGCTGTTAGAGCCGTATTGGGTAAAATGACTGCTGCTGCCACTACTGGTCCAAACAAAGCTCCTCTTCCCACTTCATCAACTCCAGCTATTAGTCCTGGAACTTCTGATACTAGAGAAAACTCCAGCCACTTTGTAGCTTTGGGAGCTGCTTGTCTTTTAGGCATTAATCACTGTCTTTGGCTGAAGAACGACGGCGTACCCGGCGTTTGACAGTTGATGTGCTGGCAGGGGCACTTTCATCAGCTACCATCGTTAACACTGGTTTCTTTTCTATAGTCTCAGTTTCAGGTTCTGGTTGTGATTGATCTAAGACTCGTTTCTTAGTGGGTGTAGGTGATTCTGAAGATATCTCTGGCTCCGAAGATATTTCTGGTTCCGGAGATATCTCTTTATCTGGGGAACTGGTTGGCTGTTGACCGGGCAATGTGACGTTAATAATTACAGATTTGGGGTTTTTCACCTCTCTACCTAGTTTTTCTAAAGGAGAAACTCCCATTTCTGCATACACATCCTGTTCTTCAGGAGTCATTTCCACGGTAACAATTTCTGGGGGTTCCACCACTGGTTTGACTAAATCTGCCCGAGAACTTCTACCGCGTTCTGGACGTTCGCCCCAAGTTTGTTTGTTCAAAGTGGGTGCGGGTAAGTCCGAGCTGCCAGTTAGTTCGTTCTCAGCATCCATTTCTAAGTCTGGCTCGTTGATGAATGCTAGTGGACTAGGTGCAACTCGCGATTCATCTTTGCCATTACCGCCATTAATATTAATTCGACGACGACGGGTGCGACGTTTACTACTATCTCCCAGTTCTTGGTAACTAGGATGATTCATCAAATCTAGGGCAGCAATGTCAGATTCTGCTTCATATCCTTCCCCAAATGCATCATAACTTTCCCGTTGTTCTGGCATCCGGGGAGCAGGCAGTCGTGGTTCCCGTTGGGGCATGGATGCAAAGCGATCTGGTAATTCTGTGGGTAAGGGTAATCTGGTTTCTGTTTCTCCAGGCAAATGCACAATATGTCCTAAACCACCACAGGAAGGACAAGTTTGACCGAATAATTCGTAAATATTTTGTCCTTGACGCTTACGGGTAAGTTCTACTAAACCCAACTCTGTAAGCTGGGCAATTTGAGGACGAGCTTTATCTGATTTAAGTGCTTTGTTGAAGTGTTCCAGTACGTGCTGCTGGTCCCTGCGGGATTCCATATCAATGAAATCTACCACAATTACCCCAGCAATATTACGTAGACGCAACTGGCGAGCAATTTCGGTGGCAGCTTCGCAGTTAGTCCACAATACTGTTTCTCTGGCGGTGGCAGAACGGGTAAATGAGCCGGAGTTCACATCTATAACCGTTAAAGCCTCCGTGGGTTCAATAATGATATAACCGCCAGAAGGTAGGTCTACTCTAGGTTTGAGAGCTTCTCTAATCGCCGCGTTGACACGGAAGTACTCTAGGACAGGTGAGCGATCGCGGTGATGATCTATGAGCAATCCTTGGGGTGTCTGTCCCCCACTCCAGTTTTGCAAGTACTGCTTCACCCGCTTTAAGCCAGTGCTGGAATCAACGACGATGCGATTGACATCTGCACCGTACATATCCCGCAGTACCCGTTGGATAAAGTCATCGTCTCGGTTTAACAAAGCAGGGGCGCGGGTGGATTGGGCTTCTTGCTGAATCAATTCCCACTGCCGTTGTAGGGCTTCTAAGTCTTCAATAATTGCTTCTTCTGGCTTGGTTTCGGCTTCTGTACGTACCAGTAATCCCATGCCAGCGGGTTTGAGCAAAATTGCCAGGGCACGCAAACGATTGCGTTCGTTTTCATTCTTGATCCGACGGGATAAATTTACTCCCCGTCCGTAGGGCATGAGTACTATATAACGCCCTGGTAAAGTAATGTTACCTGTAAGTCTAGGACCCTTAGTTCCTGTAGGCTCCTTCATCACTTGCACCAAAACTTTCTGCTGTGGTGCTAATAATTCTGTAATTGCTGCTGCGGTGCGTCTGAGTCTCAAGGGGCCCAAATCGGTCACATGGATAAAGCCATTGCGTTCTGGATCGCCAATATTGACAAAAGCCGCATCTATCCCAGGAAGTACATTTTCTACTACTCCCAGATATATATCACCTATTTGGTGATGACCAGTAGCAACAACTAGTTCTTGTATTTGATCTTCAGAAAAAACGGCAGCGATTTGATGCTGTTCGGCAATGATAATTTGTTTTGGCATTCAATTTCCTCAAAAAATGGCAGCACCAAGGTTCCTTGAGGTTGGTTTTATTCCTCTCGTCCCTGCAAGCCTCACAAGGTACTGCTGGTAATTAAAATTTTGCATCTGGGTTCAAAACTAACGAGGAGAGGGAGAAGGATGCTTCTCTTAAAATTCAGAAGTTCTGTACTGCTGACAGTTAATCTCTTGGGAAGAGTCTCTGCTAGGAGGGAGGTAACGCCGATGGTACAGCTACCCTTCCTAATTTTCAACTGCTGCATTCTACAATCCTTCAAGCTACTTACGCGGTGGTTGCGTCGATTTGCTTGACTGTCCCGGCAAGGCTAAATATTTTTAAACAATTCAATTATCCGTCCATGATTGATTGATGATGACATGCCCTGACCATAAAATCTTGGGAACGAAAGAGCAAGAAATACTTTTTTGCCCTCAATTTCTGCGGATTTTATCCTTGAGGTGCTGTTCAGTACACACTTTCAGGCTAATTATCCTCAGGGTGTATGCTGCACTCAGCACTCCTAAAATCTTTCAGGGGCATTGGGCAGTGGTGGTAAAAAGCATGAATTTTAGAGAGGCTGACGGAGCTACCTATGGATCTATGATTCACTACTTAGCTGTAAGGAGAGTTGTGTTAATCTGTCTCAGTTTACCTGGGATAAAATCCCAGGAGTTTGACTCTAATAATTTTGCTTCCCTGGATTTCAGGGCTGTGAATCATTTCACTCAATGCAGCGCCAGATATTTTCTCTTCATCTCATTCTAACGCAACCTTGCTAAAAATCAATTCCTGTAGTTTCCTATTGGGGGGCAAAATAAATACTTTACCCTTGCCGATAGAAAATTATACAGCCAAAACTAACTGTTTGCGATGAATATGCAATAGTTGAAATTCTCTGCCAGCCGTTTGTTCTAGCATAAACAGGATTTGCTCCGGACGCAAGACCACCCCGTCGTTGCGACAACTACCTAAATAACGCAGGGTAGTTGTAGTTTCTGGGTGGTGGTTTTTCTCATTAGCAGTTTGAACTAATTCTAACTCGAACAGGCGATCGCGCAGATTTACTAACTTTGTTTTACCTGATTTGGTAGTGTGTTCCCACCAAATTTCTGGGGTGGCTTGGATGGTATCAATCCAAGTTTGCCAGGTGATTGGTGTGATGTCATCTACCACTGCAATGGTCAAGAAATATTCGGCACTGGCGAGGAGTTGGTTGGCAGCCGGAGCTTTTAAATCCAATGTCTCCACTTTATATATGGGGATATCTGCTGGTAGAACTGCTGTCAGTTTTTGTTGGAAGGTAGCTGCATCCATGGCCTGAGTTAATTCAAAATCCATGATTTCGCCGCTACTAGAAGCTCCTAGAGTTAAGGCATTGGCGATGGCAATGCGGGGATGGGGGTGAAATCCTCCGGTATAGGCTACTGGGATTCTGGCTCTGCGGACTATGCGTTCTAAAAGACGCACTAAGTCTAAATGACTGGTTAAAGTGATATCTCCCTGTTTACCAAACCAGACTCGCAGCCGTTGCACTTTGTTGGTATTGGGGACAAATTCCCCGGCAAATTCGGGAATTGGTGGTGGAGGGATAACAATATTATGACCAAATTCTGTACCGCACACACCACAATGGGAGCAACCGTCAAAGGAACAGTCGGGGACGGTGGCAGCTGCTAAGGCTCTGTGTAAGTCTTCTTGTAACCATTTTTTATCGATACCCGTGTCGATGTGGTCCCAAGGCAGGGGTTGGTTGAGGGATTGGAGGTATGGGGAGGTGGAGGAAGAATTTGTAGTTAATTCTTCCTGGTTAGTTTGGGTATTGTCTTGGTGAAACAGGTTCCATTCTCCATTTTCCACCAGACGGTATTTCCAATCTAGTCCGGCTTCGGCGATCGCTTGTTCCCAAGCACCAAAAGCTTTATCCAAACCATCATACCAAGAATCCATGCCAGCGCCTAATTCCCAGGCCCTTTGCAATACTTTACCTAAACTGCGATCGCCTCTACCCACAAAGTCTTCCATTGCCGAAATTCGCACATCGGTAAAATTGACCTTTACTCCTTTGATGCGGCGAAATTCTTGCCGCAAAAGTTCTTGCTTGCGCTTAAATTCAGCTGTTGACACTGAGTGCCATTGAAAGGGGGTATGGGGTTTGGGGGTAAAGTTAGAAATTGTTAAGTTAAAACTTAAGGGTCTTCTGCGCTGTGCCTGACATTGCCGTCGCAGCCACCTGACTGTTTCAGCAATTCCCACCACATCGGCATCCGTTTCCCCTGGCAAGCCGATCATAAAGTAAAGCTTGATTTTATCCCAACCCTGTTCCCAGGCAGTTTTCACACCCCTTAATAATTCTTCATTGGTCAGACCCTTGTTGACTATATCTCGCATCCTCTGAGTACCAGCTTCCGGTGCAAAAGTCAACCCACTTTGGCGCAAACCACCTAAAATATTGGCAATATTTTCATCAAATCGATCTACTCTTTGGCTGGGTAGGGATAGAGAAATATTCTCATCCTTGAGGCGATTTTTGATTTCCATTCCCACCGCTGGCAGGGACAAATAATCAGAACAACTCAGGGATAGTAAAGAAAACTCATTATAACCAGTGGACCGCATCCCTTTTTCAATGGCTGTCACCACCTGTTCCGGCTCCACATCCCTTGCGGGTCTGGTGAGCATTCCCGGTTGGCAGAAGCGGCAACCACGGGTGCAGCCACGGCGAATTTCCATGGTCAGGCGATCGTGTACGGTTTGTACGTAGGGCACTAGACCAATGGAATAGGCGGGTATGGGGGTTGCTACCCGGCGGATGATCCGTGGGGGTACATCTGTATGTCGAGGAACTACAGAGCCATCGGCGGTCATTTGATAGAACTGGGGTACATATACTCCCGGAACCTGAGCCAAGTCCAACAACAATTCTTCCCGGCTCAATCCTGCTCTTTTCCCTTCTTCTAACACCAAGCCGATTTCCGGCAATAGTTCTTCCCCATCGCCTAAAGCAACGAAGTCAAAGAAGTCGGCGTATGGTTCCGGGTTAGATGTTGCCGTCTGTCCCCCTGCAAAAACTAGGGGGTGGTTCCCTGTCAATCGTTCTCGCCACGTCAGGGGGATACCAGCCAAATCCAACATTTCTAAAATATTGGTTGCACCCAATTCATAGCTGAGGCTAAAGCCCAAGATATCGAATTCTGTGAGCGATCGCTTGGATTCTACGGCAAACAAGGGCGTGTTTGTTTCCCTCAGCTTGGTTGATAAATCCGAGCCTGGTAAGTAGGCGCGATCGCACAACTGGCGTGGCTGGGTATTCAAAATATTATAGAGAATAATATGACCGAGATTTGATGCACCTACCTCATAAACTTCTGGGTAAGTTAACACCCAGCGTATTTCAGCCCGTTCCCACGGTTTATGTACCGCTAAGAGTTCGTTACCTAAGTAACGAGCGGGTTTTAGTATATCCGATGTGATTAATGTTTCTACTGCAACAGCCACTATGCTATTTCTTAGCTACTTGAATTACAGCTACTCACATACTAAATTAACATTATATTGCCTGCATTTCTCACAAGCGGTACATTCACCTATAGCCTACGGGCATTCAATTAACCCATATCCTGTCCCTTGGGACTTAGTGATGGCTGAACATCGCTACGATCCAAACCTTTATTGAGCTTGGATTTAGAGGGTTTTAGACCCTGCACGACTCATAGCAGTATATGAACGGGGTATTGCATCTCAAGTCCAAGTATCATAAGAGTTTTGGGCTAATCGTTTAAATCTTTGTCAGCAATCTGAGATGAGGGATTCTCAAAAAGCTAGTTGCTCAATCGCCACAGTTTTAGTTTTATAAGAAAGACTAGCTGAAAACCCTTGAGTCTGAGTCTCGAAGCTTGGCGTAGAGATTCAGGTATGCTTTAGACAAGGGATGAAGGCTGTCAGAAGGCGTTTACGCCGAGCGTGACGTTTTCTGGTAAAATTAGGTGTAACAGGAACGGTAATCAACCTGTATAAAAACCCAAATCCCTAACGGCAATCTGTACCTTGACAATTGGAGATATGGGGTTCTATTCCATAGTTCTAGCTCCTTTCCTCCGAATAGGTAAAATCTACCCTTCACCGAAGCCGCTCCTCGTCTACATGGGGACTAGACGACACAGAATTTAAGTCAAACAAATTTTGGAATAATCCAACTACCGAGGGGCACTCGGAAAGTTAACGCTTGAGGAGCCAGTGCGTTGGGCGGCTTTGCCGAC
>JAAUYI010129446.1_pt1 | contig 32708 bp, 27 predicted proteins | sample 7278041 | NCBI WGS metagenome assembly JAAUYI01 (sample SAMN14350216, study PRJNA611818) | marine sediment metagenome | isolation source: surface marine sediment (0.6m) | place: French Polynesia: Moorea | collected 2018-08
AAAAGCTTGTCAGGGTTCACCAGGGAATCACCTTCCAGAGAAAGATTCAGATGATTAATCATGTTTTAGCTTCATAATCTAGGTCTCTTTTTTTCCTTTAGGTCGAAAAATCAAATACATAGCCTTTATTAATTCCAATTGGTGCGGTCTTACTTCCCACTCTTTGTCCTTGCAAATTGATAATACTTGAATCAATTTTAGGGAAATCATTCACCGTTTTTCCATTAATTGAATTCCCTGTAAACATACTTACAGTGCCATCACTTCCGCTAGAGCCATTAAGCGAAAACCCTTGTGCTTGAATTTTACTGTTGCCTAAATTTATGTTTCTTGCAGCGAATATGTTTACATTTCCAGCATTCCCTGAGTTTCCAGTTAAAGATAAAGAGGACGTTGTAATTCCGTTTTGAATATTAACGTCTCCGTTTGTTGCAGTTACTTGAACATCACCTCCATTGAGTGAATCATTCATGATTGATGTATCAATCGTAGTTATGTTTGCACTTGCCCCGGAAACAAAAACATTCATCCCTGGTGCGAAGATTGAGTTGGCTGTGTCGTTGAAACTTCCAATCCTATTAGTATCTGAGTCAGCCACAAACCTTATAGTTTCATTACCTGACCCAGAGAAAGTTACTTTTTGATTTAAAGTTAAATTATTTGTTGCTTGGAAATTGAAAGAAGTTGCGTCATTTAAACTAATCTCTGAGCCATCAGTATTTAAGATATTTAGGTTCTGCCCTTGAATATAAATATCCGCATTAACGCCTGTCATATCTAATGAGCTATCAAGAGTTAAGTTACTGGATTTCGTTGAACTACCTATTATTAATTCTTTAGCATCAATATTTTCATAGGTGATAGCATTTATTATCAATTTATCATTGCCTGCAAAAGAAGCACTGCCACTAATTTCAATGTCAGTTGCAGTATTGTACTGACGAATCACCACTTGATTATTGCTAGCAATATCGTTTTCAACATGAATTGTATTGTCTGAGAGCAAGAAAACAGAGCCAGCTCCCTTTGTTTCCACTAATCCTTTGTTACCAATCCCAAGGATTATTCCATAACTTGGTCCAAGACCTGTGCTATCTGGTTCGTACTCACCAATTAAATTAATATTTCCTGTTCCTGCTGTACTGATGTTCGTGAATTCGCTTCCCCAGGGTCTTGCATGTAAGCCAAAATCCCATCGAACCGAGCTTCCACCAATTCCATGTATTGTAATGTCACCATCTCCGGTTGTCAGGAAATCTGAACCGTAGATCCAAATCCCCATGGCACCACTTCCTGAAGTGTTAGTGCCACCGACACCATAAATGTTTATATCGCCATCGTGGGTTTGAATCAGAGCGCTTCCTAAATATCCTATCCCGACACCAGTTTGCCAGTTCTTTTGTGCAGTTCCAGCGGTTCCATCGAATGATATATTGCCTTGGCCGCTGCTAATTGCTTTGCTTCCTTGAATAAATTCTACCCCTCTGGACTCGCTACCTCCTCTACCTATTAATGAAATGTCTCCATCAACTGTGTAAAGGTCAGAATTCTGTATCCTAACGGATTCTATAGTTCCATTGAAACCGCTAATGCTGATTGAACCATTACCTGTTGTATTGAGCTCAGAATTAAGTAAATGAGTACCTATCCAAGAATTGGTTAATCCATCTCCGATCAGGCTGATATCCCCTGAACCACTGTCTACAATACTGTTACTTAAGTAAACTCCTGGGGTGCTTGAAGAACTGAATGCTGCTACATTGGATGAGCTACCACCCATAAAAACATCTCCACCATTAGTTTCGATTGTTGAATCAATTATTGAGATGTGTCCTGATTGATTGGCATCTGCATCACTGTTTAAAGTGACATTGAGTTTATTTGTTGAGGACTTTATGTCTGCGCTTACAAAGATTGTATTGTTCGCTTTTATACCCAAGGTTGTATTCGGGCCATTGTGAGTTAAATCACTCGAAATATTTGCATCGGAAGAACTAGTTGCAAGCACTGTTGCATCACTTATTCCCACGATGTCTAATCCGTCTTGTATATCACCACCGGAATCCAAATTTACATTAACTAAGTTGGCTTCACCTTCCAGTGACTGGGCGTTTCCTAAACTTATATCGGAATTCAAGTTAACTGTTAATAGACCATCTGAATTTTCATCAGTCAGTAATAATTTGTTTGAATTCGTCTGTAAGCTACTGTCGATTGTTTCGTTAATATTTATAGTCTGACTTGCGCTTAAGTCTACATTCCCACTATTCAGAGCGGCGACTACAGTTGAAGGGGCAATATCACCACCGGAGGCAATTGTTAAATTAACGGGATCAAAAATAATTTTTCCGGCTTCGCTTTCAGAGGACTGAGCATTGAAAGTTGCCCCCTCCTCCACTTTTAGCTTTCCTGGTTTTTAAGTCGATCAAACCACCTTTGTTCTTTGCTGAAACATCAATCTGAGAATCTGCTGTTAACAGGACTGAATCTCCTTGAATAAGGACATCCCCACCATTTCCCAGTTCATTTGTAGCTGATATTCTGCCCCTGTTTTTTATCAGGCCATCTTGAGTGCCAGTTTTACTAATAAGTTCAATGACACCATTGTTTTCGGTCAAGCCTTCTGCTTTGATTATTCCCTCATTATTAATAATATTGCTGCAAAGTGCCTCTTTGAGTTCTGCTTGCAGTCTAACGATCCCGCTATTAGCTGTGATTTCGCCAGAGTTTAAGATAGCGTTCTCAAAATTGTTTACTTTTTCTTGTAGGCTTTCAGTTATTTCAACATTCATAGAAATATTTCCATCCAGATGAAGTTGAACAGAGTCACCAACTAATAAATTCACTTGTCCATTTGGAGCTTCAATTTTTCCAGTGTTCTCAATCGCTGATGAAATTAAATTAATAGAGCCTTTGTCAAGAGACCTTAAGTTACCTTCATTTCTGATGCCGGCGTTTGTGTTGTTCTTGAAAACATAATTGCCTTCTAGGAAGTCTTTGTTATTGAGTCCTAAGGTGCTTGCAGTGAGTCCTCCGACGTTAACTTGTGCCGAAGAACCAAAAAGTATGCCGCTTGGGTTAACTAGAAAGACGTGTCCGTTAGAATTGATGCTTCCGTATATTTGAGAGGGGTTATTAGTAGTTACCCTGTTTAAAATAGCCGCATCAGAGCTTGGTAAGTTGAAATTTACAGTTGCATTTTTGCCTACATCAAAACTTTGATAGTTGATGATTCCCTTGCTGCTCAATGAGTTGACTGTAAGGCTATTATTTGATTGACTGAAGTTTATGTTTCCGGCTTGAACTTCTTCTACAACCGGCAATTTGTTTATGTCAATTGAATGAGTTGGCAAGCTTAAAAGACAAAAAAGACCAATTGATAACCCTAAGGAACTCCCAAAATCCTTAATTCCAGAAAACTCACCAATAACAAATTGGCCGCAACGGCGACGGCTCATTATATTTTCTCTCCCCACAAAAGGCATAAATGCCTCAATTAAATTTTTTTGCACAGAAAACGCACATTCAATTCCTAACAAGAGGGAAAGACATATTAATTCTAGAGTTTTAGGAAAATGGCTTAAGAAATTTTGAAATAATTCAAAGTAACTTTTAAAAAGGATTATTTGACACAATATTCTTAAGATTACTTCTTTAATCAAAGAGGCGTATTTATGGATGCTGCAATTATTGGTGGAGGATTAGCGGGGTTATCTATTGCTCTTGAGCTAGCTAGGAAGGGCAAAAAGTTTATTCTTTTTGAAAAAAGAGATCAATTAGGTGGAAAGTTAAAAACACTTGATTATGATGCTTTCAAACTGGATGTTGGCTTTCAGGTGCTACTATCCGCTTATCCTCATCTTCAGAAACTTCTTTCTCATAAAGCTTTTAGCGATTTTAGCCCATGTTACTTTGATGCGGGCACCAAAATTTTCAAAGATGGTAATTTTTATACCTTAAGCGATCCTTTACAGGAAAAACAGGATGCTATTGCAACTTTTCTCTGTCCACTAGTGAGTTTTAATGATAAGCTTCAGACCTTATTTCTTAACAGAGAACTTTCTCAATATTCATTCAATGAGATTCTTCACAATAAAGACTGGCAAGAGATTACAGCTAGAGAATTCATTGAGAAGAGAGGTTTTTCAGGAGATTTTATTAGTAATTTTGCTAGGCCTTTTTTTGGAGGGGTTTTTGGAGAGGATAGTTTATTAGTAAGAGCTTCTAATTTTGCTTTCTGTTATAAAGCTTTTGCTGAAGGAAAAGTTTTTCTCCCATCTTGTGGAATAGGTGAGTTGGCTCAAAATATTCAAAAAGTACTTCCTTCTGAGTCAATCTTTTTAAATTCGAAAGTAACTAATCTTGAGTCTAACGATCAGAATGTAAAAGTGTTTTTGGATGATGGAAAATTTTATTCATTCAAGAATGTTGTTTTAGCAACTGAAATGGAGACTACTGCTGAGTTGTTTCAGGAATCAGTTGAAGAGATTGAAAGGGTGAGTTATAGCAACTTATATTTCTCTGGCCAGGAGTCTTTGTATGAAGGAAAAAAAATATTTATTAATGGTAACGATGAGAAAATAATTAATAATGGAGTTCAATTAACAAATATATCAACCTGTTATCGCCCAAAATTAAGCAAAGAACATCTTATTTCAATTACCGTTCTTGATCAAAAAGGTAAATTTCAATCTTCAGAGTTGCTCAGTGAGAGCTGCCTAAAAGAGCTGGAAAGTTTCTTTCCTAAGGCGAAGGGTAAGATTAAATTTATAAAACAATTTGATATAAGTGGAAGACAGTCATTAATTAAACAGACTTTAAAGAACTTTGACCGAATCAAATCCTTTGTTCAAAGATTAAATAATAAATTGCCTTCCAATATATTTTTAGCAGGTGAATATTTAACTGAAGCCTGCTCTCAAGAAAGTACGCTTCAATCTGCTGAAGAAGTAATTAATAAGCTTTGTCATACTTCTTAGAATTTAACATTCAAGTCTTTTTTGCTTAATAAAAATAAAGTGTGAAATGCTAATATAAACAATCTCAAAGAAACAACTTAATTCTGCGGACGTAATTCAGTTGGTAGAATGTCAGCCTTCCAAGCTGAACGTCGTGGGTTCGAGTCCCATCGTCCGCTCCAGTTCACAACTTTTTATAAATTACATAAGTATTCAAATATACTCGCCTTGGAATAGGTTAATATTTTTAGGATTTTTGCCGGTCAGAAAGATTCCATTTCTAAATTGTTCATTTCAAAAAAATCTTTGGTACTTTTTACAGCTTGATCTTGAGCAAAATCTTTGCAGGTGTAAATTATTGCTGATAAGAACTTTTCTTTAGTCCAAACGTATAAAGAAATGCCAGAATCGATTAGAGGAACAAAAGCATCATATCCTTGATTTCCTTCTTTCCCAAGACCTGCTGGAGAAAAAATAATCGGTTCAGAATAAATTCTCAAATTCAAGTCTTCAGTAATTTTATTGAAGTAATCTTTTATAACCAGTTCATTCACATTAACAGAATAGAAACCTTCAATTAACAGTCTTTGGCGTTTAATGCTTGGTGCTAAATCTTTCATGAATTTGATGAATTGCTCTTAATCTTATTAGTTGGATTATACATTGTGAATATACAATAACTGCTGTACATTTTATTTTCATAATTATGAGAATTGAGCCCAGAATAAAAATAAGAAGATTGAAAAGATCGGCAGTAAATTACCTGTTCAAAAAACCAAAAGATTTTGAATCAACTTCAGTGCTGGGAGACTATCGAGACTTTGCGCAAAGAATAGAAACTGCTTTTCAAAAGAGTACATGTATATGTCTGGGAGTACCTTTTGGCTTAATTCTATTTTCACCTTTAGTTGAAAGACTCGGGGATAATCATCCAATTAAGGAAGCTTTTGACAAGCAGTATATACCAACTCTTCTTACTAGTGTAGGGTTTGCAGGATTCTATTTATTGGTAAGGTTACATGCTAACGTGAGAAAAAAATCTTTGAATATAGAAATTGATAAAAGAGAAGAATAAATAGAAAAATGTGATTTAATTTTGCCTTTTAGAAACCGCTTGTTATCAATACTGTTTGTTTGAATATCTCTTTTTAAAGTAGAAATAAAGACATTTGAACTGAGGATTACTCTCTTACATATATTTAACTGAAAGCAGTGTAGATGAAAGAGTGAAATGGGTAATAAATAAGTGAAGGCTGTAAGGTAGAAAACTAGGTTGTGAACCTTATTGAGACGCCGGGATTTGATGATAAGTTGTGCTGAAACGGTTGAATCGAATGCAAAGTTTCAATTTTGATAACCTCTCCCCACATACGGCTTATTGTGTTTCATTATAACTTACTTCATTTCTCGGCTTTTTCTATCCCCTTCATCATTAGCCTAAGTCTAAGGAATTTTTCCTGCTTTCCAAAATTTTTTCAAACTTAGTTCTTTGCAAAGTTAGATAGATCTTTCAAAAAGTTTATTGTTAAAAACCCTAGCAGAACGCTAATAACTCCTAAGCTACAACTTCCAAACCAATAAATAAAAGCTTGAAGGTAATTCTCAGACTTTAAAAGTAGTACCGATTGCAAAGCATAAGCCGAAAAAGTTGTGTATGACCCTAAAAATCCAACAACAAAAAAAGTTCTAAACTCTTCGACTCTTGGTTGTGTTGTACCAATCAACAAAGCGACAATTAAGCCAGCCAAAAAACAACCAGTCAAATTTATAAACAAAGTACCTTGCGGGAAAACCCCCTCAAATCTTTGAAACAGCCAACCAATATAATGTCTACTTAAAGCACCGAATACTGCCCCTAAAGAAATAAGAAAAGGTGTTTTAAGGGCATTTAAGTCAAAATTCATAAGGTTAGAGTCTATAGTGTTTTGCAGTATAACCTATAAGAAAGTAAGAAACTAGCAGATGTTTTTTTAAAGTAGTTTTCTATTATCTTTGGTTATAGGGGTTTTGGAATCTCAAAAACTATTGGTAAACCCTAGGAAGATAAGCTTTTCAGCGTATTTTGTTAGAAAAAATCCTTAATTGGGGATTATGCAAATGTGTGTATTTGTATTGCGGTCTGAGGACCGCAGAGGGGAGAGTAATGGGGGTGAGTTTACTAGTAGGGTTACTTCTGCTTTTTAGCTTGTTGGCTCAACCTTCGCAACCTAAAAACCTGAAAGATATTTACAAAGAATCAAGAGATTCTGTACTTCTTTTATTAGCAAGAGAAAAGAAAAACGAGGTATCAACTGGTACCGCCTTTGCTATAGATGCAAAGGGTTCTTTTTTAACTGCTTGGCATATTATTGAAAATGCTGAGGAGTTATTACTCATTAGCTCAAAAAAACAAATTCATCTTGTGAAAAAAGTTGTATGGAAGGATAAAGATCTTGATCTCGCAATCTTAAAAGTTGAAGGAGCTCACTTTAAACCCATCCCCCTCTCTAGTTACAAAGATTCTTCTGTTGGGGAAAGCCTAGCCATAATTTCTTATCCTAAAGGTTTGGAAGTTGGGGGACTCGAAAGTACATTGGCTAAAGGCTTATTAAGTTCAATAAGAGAAAGATTTGTATCCGAGAGAGATGAACCTTATTCACCAATTTATGACAAAGATAATCCTAAAGTTATTGGAGAAAAAGAATTTTTTAAGCAATTTAATAAGGATTGTTCTCTAGCATCAAGCAATTCCGAAGAGGGGTTAGATCTGTTTAAATGTGAAAATAACAGGTTGGCAATAATAGATAGACAGCGTGGTGACAACGTCATTTTCAATAATCTGGATTTGGTAATAAAAAAGGAAAACTCAATGTTCCTTTTTGAAAATTTAAAAAAAGAACAACCTAAAATTCATAAATTCTTGGGGGCAATGATTCAATACACAACGCCAATCTCCAATGGAAGTAGTGGTGGGCCTATTTTCAATGAAAAGGGAGAGGTAATAGCAGTCGTGAATTCTTATTTACAAAGTGCCCAAAACGTTAATTTTGGTAGACCGGTAGACTATCTTCCCAGTCAATTCTTAAAACAGAATAAGCTTGCAATTAAAACACATAAAAGAAAATTCAAACAAAGAAATCAAGCTAAACAAACTTTAATGACTGTGAAACGACAAAATAAAGGCTGTAATTATGAAACACTTGAGCTGAGCGGCAATTTAAATATTATTAAATGTGGAAATGGTGAATTTATGATTGTTGAGAATCTTGAGGATACAAACATTTATTCCGAAAATAAATTTGATGCCTTAATGAAAAAATTTATGTCTTTAGATAAGGCTGAGTAGGCTCTTTAGACTTACCAAGCAGTTCGTTTTTTGGAATTTGTGAAAATGAAATGCTAATATAGCAATACGATTGAAAGTGTGGTTATGACTTTAAAAATATTTTATAAAGGTAAGCCTCTTCTTGTAGATAAAAAATCAATAGCTTCTTATCAAAAAAATAAACAAAAAAAGCCTTCTGGAAATACAAAAATAACTCAGGAGACCGGTAAAAGCTTAATTCCGAATAGGCGAAAAATAGATCCTTATAGCTGGATTGAACAGCTTTATCCTACAAAAAACAATGCCGAAAGTATTCTTTACCAAAGACCTTGTGAATTTATCCTTAAATCTTCAGTTGGTATAGTTATCAGGGTTCTGGATTCTACACAGGATTATTCCCGTGATGAACTGTTAATTGACTTTCCCACAGCGAATTTGAATGAGAGATTAGAACTTTTAGATCTAGAAAAAAATAAAATTTATCCATACTTAAGAAGGTATTCTCAAAGAGATGCTCTAGTATCAGTTAATGATCGGGATTATCTATTAAGAAAGCAATTACTCCTGGAAAAGTTAAATAGATTATATTCTGATTATATAAGTTCAGCCCGAGATTTAATAGAAAGCGGATTCTCGAGAGAGGGCGTATTGCCTGATGAAGTCTTTCATTTCAGAATACCCATAAATGATAATGTTGAAATAGATTGTCTCGATGGGTGGGTTAGAAGTGGTGATAATATTTTTCTAGGAACCTTCTTTCATAAAGGTCTTTATGATAAGAATATGCCTTTTCTTCCCATTCATCTTTCAGATGCGCTTTTTAGACGGCAAATTGGGCCTATAGATAAAATGCGTAAAGATGAGGCTAGGGTTCGAGAAGTTTTAATTCATGGAATACCGGATAGAAAATTAATTCAAGTATATTCTCCAAGTGGGATCCGATTAACATTTATCGTTCCAACAACTATTGCCAAAACTGTTGCTACTAATCTAGAGATTGGATTATCACAAATGCTCAAGCGGGAAGAGCCTACCAAGGACAACGTATATCTTGAAGTTAAAAAAGCATTTTCTGAAGCAAGTCCTGATATAGCTGAGCAAATTAGAATTGCTGAAACAATGCAGATAACACCAATAAGCCCAGCTTCTCAGATTGGGATTGTTCACAATGGAAAAGCAATTCCCCTGACGAATCAAATAGACTTGAACCCTGGTAGTGGTGTTATAGTCACACCGGTTGCAAATCGTGAGTTGACTCTTTCTGAGAAAATAAATTCCGCTGTCCCTTTTTACCCAACGAGGAAAGATCATGGGATATACAATTTAAGAAAGCCACAGGAGTATATACCAAGATTTGGCATAACTCAGAACTTTGGAAATACTGATAAGCAACTAAGAGAAGATATTAAAATACAACAAATACCTACGACATCTAGTATTTTGGATGTAATTAACTCCGGTGAAATTTCCGCTCTTTACGCAATAGATACTAATAATAATGAAAGTTCCAGATCTAAAAATGCTCGAAATAATGAGCTTTTAGAAAGAAATATCCTTTTAATTTCTGTTGAAAACCAAGATGGGGAAATCAAAGAGAGAAAAATAAAATTAACACCTTCAGAATTTCAACAAGTAAATCTTCAAACAAATAACAAAATTCCTATAGTACAAAGTACCAAAGTTCAAAAGATTCTTGAGGCAGAAACTAATTTGTTTCCAATTGGACTAATTCAAGAAACACAAGATGGTCCAAGAGTATTAATTTCAACTAAAAAGGTTAGCAAGGAAGAAACTCATGAAGAAAAATATACATTGAATCTCAATGAAGTTTTACAGCTTATGAGCGTAAGAAAAAATACTGTGACTTTCCCACTTACTTCTAATCAAGAACTATTTCAAAATATTTCAAATGAATCTCTCATCTTTCCTGTTATTTGGAAAGATGAGAGAGGTTTTCTTATGCAAAGAGCCCAAACTCAAAATACAAAGCTGATAAGCGATAAGAAAAAACCATTTTCCAATAAATTAGATACTCTAAGAATTTCACCAGAGGATATAGCAGTACTGGAAAGGTATTTTAGTGAGATTGAATCTTTGAACCAATGGGATGTACCTCAGTCTGTTAATGATGAATACATCAAATTGATGTTAGACAATCCATTATTTAAAGAAGCATCTGTGGAGAATCCGACATTCAATCAAGCCTTAGTTTTGTATATAAATTATCCAATATTAAGAGAGCATTTAATTAATGAGTTCCCATTACTAAATAATTTGAGTACTGCTACTAATAATAGTACTTTGTTGTCTCAAACCAGCTTACCACAAGCCTCCAAAAGTAAAATTAAGCAAATCGATAATCCAGCAGTCTATAAAGATTACCCTGTTTTACCCTATGTTTTGGCGAAAGAGAATGGAAACTATATCATTAGTTATGTAAATCCAATGACTGGTAAAACTCAGTCTGAAGAATTAAGTCCCAAAGATTTTGATCAAGTTGAACTGCTACCGAATAGAGAAATGAGTTTTCTTGGAAAAGACCAGCTTACCGAAGAAGAAGTAAAATATCTTTTTCCAAAAGGAATTGGAAAAACAAAACCCATTCAGACAGTTCTTAATAATTGCGGATTTGTTATTGAATTAAGAAAGAGTCTTCAGAAAAAACCTGAAATTGTAAAACAAGTAATGAAATTTATACCAGGAACAGATGGTGATGTTCAGGTGACGTTTCCATTGTTCCCCAACTTTCCAATCCGTGTTAACAAAAGTGAGTACACCCAAAACGGCTTTCTTCAATTTAGAGTGCCATCTATTGCAAACAGTGACTTCGGAAATAAAATTCTTGAGATTGCAACAAATAAGCTATATGAATTAATGGGATATGAAAAAAAGCTTGATGAAGAAAATGATGTCTTTGAATATCCGATTGAAGGTTCCATAAGAGAGAAAACTAATACTTCAGCTCCTCTTTATTCAAGTAGTGTAAATAAAAACAACTTTGTCCATGTTCTTACAGGTTTTAAAACTGTAAAAATATTTAATCAAACAAAGGACTCAGATGCTTCGATCAGCGAAAAGAGACAAAAACTTCAAAATAAAATCTTAAGTTCTATTGCTGTTGTACAAGGTTATTTAATTCATGGCGGTAATCCTTTTTCTTTAAGACGAAAAGTAGAAAATCTAGAAGAAAAAATTCATCAAGCTAATAAAAATGAAGTTTCTCAAAAAGAATTTGCTTCTATACAATCATTTTCTGAAGATAGTAATCCAGAAGAACTAATTCAAGATTTGAGACACGAAGAATGCATTTCGATATTCAACAGAAGTCAACTTCATAGCTTGTTTGAGCATTTGGCTAAAAACAATGATTCTTTCTTAATAACGTTTGGTGTTTCACAATATAAAAAAGGTAATTTCCTCAATTTGTTATCTGGAAGCACCTTTTTTAATACATTAACTGGTCTCCACGCATATTCTGCAGAACCTCATTATGAGAATGAAAAAATAATCGTTACAATTGAAAACTCACAATCTACTCATCAAAGAAAAATGAAATTAGAAGATTTCCTAAATAAAGTTGATTATATAAGCATTACAACTCTAGAAGATGAAGTGAACTGGAAATTGGGTATTGATTCAGCTCAAAATAACCCATATATATAATTGTCTCGTGATACAATGTAAATACTATAAGCTTGTTGGCAGTATGTGTGTTAAATCAAGTTAATAAAAGGTCTATTAAATCTTAATCAAAGTTTTAATTAGGCAAACTACTATTGCATTAAGGGATACCAGGTTAAAAGAATTATCAATGACTACAGTTTCGCAGATTAAGAATTCTAAGTTTGTTTTACCTAAGAGAGCTAGTCACACTCGTCATTATAAAAAACAAAGAATGGAATCAGCAGGTATTACAAGAAAAACATGTTTACTTCTTAGGAAAATACCACTAATAAACAAACTTCACAAATCTGCAAGTAAAAGTACTGCTCCTGAACCAAGAAGGGAAAAAACTAATGAATCCAAAGGAACACCGAGATTAGATCAAATGTGGTCACCTTTATTTTTAATGGGTGGAGGACTAACAGTTTTGATTGGAGCACTTTTAGGCGTTCAATTTCCTGGCATACTTTCAATTCAACCTGAATTAGACGATACAAATAATAATATTGTTCTTAATGATAATGAGTTGGATGAATTGGCAAAGTTCTTAGGAAAAGGAAAAAGCGGTTTACCAGCTCCAGTTTTCTATAAACCAGATGGTAAAGTGCTTGAACAAGCTGATCAAAAAACCATTAGCATTGGTAACAATAAACAAATAATAGTCCATTTTAATAGAGATGGTGAATATTCCAAATTTGATATACCTAGTGGATTAAATCAAGAAGAACTTAACCAATTTGCTGAAGCTCTAGGGAAAGGAAAAAGCGGTTTACCAGCTCCAGTTTTCTATAAACCAGATGGTAAAGTGCTTGAACAAGCTGATCAAAAAACCATTAGCATTAGTAACAATAAACAAGTAACAGTCCATTTTAATAGAGATGGTGAATATTCCAAATTTATAATTAGAAAGGTAAAATAATGAGCTTTTTTGCGAATTTTAATTTAGGTAGTTTTACTGGAAAGGATTACTTAAATAAGCTTAATTCTGAGGAAACAAAAGTCAAAGATAAGCTAAAAAAAGTTGTAGAAGATCGTAATGAATCTAGCAGTAATCAAGACGAAGTTGATCTTCTTTATGGAGAGATCAAAAAAGAATTAAATAAACTCGGCAAAAAGAAACTAACAACAGATGTTATTGAAAGTATTTCTGACAGAATAGATTTTCAAAAATTAACTTATGAAAAAGCAACTATAAATTTAGGGAAAAGAGTAAATTCTAGTTCTGATGTCTTGTTAACACCAGGAATACAAGTTGAAAAAGCATTATATTATCTCAATTCTAATGATAAAGACGAGTTTACACCAATTGTATCCCCTGGGACTGCACAAGTAACTACTCCTCAGACATCTACCAATCAACAATCAACTGCCACCAACAACAATGGTTCAAGCTCAACAACTACCGCTACAACTACTACAAATACGGCACCCACAGTAAGAGCTACACCTAATGCTGAAGCATTAGAGCTCCCAAAGGTACAGCTTCAGATAACCTCTGATATGCTTTCTGCTAGAAACGGTGAAACCAACTTAGAGAAACTTACTTATACAATCAAAGGAGCTCATGGTGGGGCTGTTTTTCTCGATAATAAAAAGTTAAAGCCCAATGAGAAATTCACTCAACAAGATATAAATGATGGAAAAATAAAGTTCATTTGGGATGGACACACAGTTGGAGAAGGGCAAGATAGTGTCAAATTGAGTTTCGTTCTTACTAATCCCCAAGGAAATCAAGCTGAAACAAAAGAATTGGAAATAAAGGTTTCTCCTCCTGAGTATTATGGAGAATCATCGCCGGTAACAGAGCTAACCCCAGATCAGAAAAATGCAATTAGTAATAAATTAGGTATTAATTATTCTGATTTAACCCCTGATCAAAAACTTGTGTTGGGTTCCCAATTACACAACTCTACAGGTAGTAGATTCGACAAAGGGCTTTTGACCAAATCTCATCTTGCCGCAATAAAGGGAATTCAAGATTTGGATTCTGTGAAAAATTATATTAAAGATCAAAACAATATAAAAGCTTATGGTCATTTGTTTAAAATTGGCTCTTCCGGAGATAAAGTACAAGCTCTTCAAAAAGCTCTGAATGCTTGGCTTATAGCAAATAATTACCCTAAGAGTCAGCAAATTCAAGAAGACGCTTCTTACGGAGCTGCAACTGCTGCTTTAGTTATGAAGTTTCAAATAAGGCAAGGAGGAATACTTGTTGATGGAATAGCAGGGCCTCAAACTCTAGCAAAATTAGCTGCAGTTAGTTATATAGATAATCCTATTGGAGATACTCTCAAAAAAGCTCTCATGGGTGAACAAGCAGCTTCCTAATTGAGCAAGCTAATTACAATTGAGTTGCATTGATTGTTCAATAACTTTCATCAAAGCGGCACCTTTATTCAAAGTTTCTTGATATTCCTTTTCTGGATCGGAGTCATAAACCACTCCAGCACCAACTTGGAGTTGAATTTTTTTCGGAGTTACGAATAAGCTTCTAATCGTCATTGCAGTATTAATAGAACCGTCAAATCCAATTGCTCCAACACAACCTCCATAAAATCCTCTACTCACCGACTCAAGCTCGGAAATTATTTGCATTGCTTTTACTTTTGGAGCTCCACTCAAAGTTCCAGCCGGAAAAGTTGCTTTGAGTAATTGTATTGGGCTGATATCGTTCTTCAACTCACATACAACCTCACTTACAAGATGAAGAACATGGGAATATTTTTCAACAACCATTAAATCGGCTACCTCAACTGTTCCCGGAATTGCCACTCTTCCCAAATCGTTTCTGGCTAAATCAATCAACATTAAATGCTCAGCTAATTCTTTTGGATCATTTTTGAGGGATTTTGCCAATTCTTCATCTTCTTTGTGAGACCTTCCTCTTCTGTAAGTTCCTGCTATTGGTCTTAAGCTGGCAATTCTATTATTTTCACTATCAACAGAATTGCAATGAACCATGACTTCAGGGGAGGAGCCGATGATCTGGAAATCCAAAAAATCGAGAAAGAAAAGATAAGGTGAGGGGTTGAGACTTCTTAAAAGTCGATAAAGATGAAATGGATCAATCTTCTTCTCAGTTTCAATCGTCAATTGCTGAGATAAAACAATTTGAAATATATCTCCAGCTCTAATATGCTCCTTAGCAATTTCTACTATTGACTCAAATTCTTTCTTTTCAATACTACTCTTCCAATGAGATACTTTTTCCTGCTTTGTAAGCTCGTCAGTTGGAATAATTCTATTGGTTTTAAGGCTCTTTTCGCTTTCAAAAATAGTCTTCAGTTTTTCTAACCTTTTCACGGCTTCATCATAAAGCTCTTTGATATCAGTGTTTGAAGTCTGATTATCGGTATAGATATTGGTAATTAATCTAATAGTCTTTGTTAAGTTATCAAAAACAATTAAGTCGCCAATCAAAACAAAGGCCATTTCTGGAAATTCTCTGCTGACTTTAATCAAATCAATCGGCTCAATGAATCTAACAGAATCGTAAGCTAAAGCTCCAACCAAACCGGAGCTCGTATGAGGAAACAAATTACTCGGACTTTTAAAATTGCTAATTACACTTTCTAAACATTCATAAGGATTTTCATTAAGATCACAATATTTTTCACTAATTCCCCACTCGGAATAAAATTCTAATTTCTCTCTTTCTTGAGATGTTTCCGGGTTTATTCTCAAAACCCCAGCTGGATTTAGGCCAATAAAAGAATAACGACCAACTTTCTCTCCTCCTTCGACCGATTCCAGAAGAAAGAAAGGACCGTTTTGTGGAAACTGTTCTTTTACTTTAAGAAAACAACTAACTGGTGTTTCCAAATCAGCCAAAATTTCATGGCAAATTGGAACTACGTTATTTCCTTTCAAAACCAATGTTTCTAATTGTGATAGATCTGGAAATAACTTCAATTTCTTAACCTTTATGAATTTTCAGCAGAGCCAGTTAAAAGTTATTCTACTGTAACAGATTTGGCTAAATTCCTTGGTTGATCAACGTCTTTGCCTAAGTATTCTGCTAAATAATAAGCTATTAACTGTAAAGGCACTACACTTACAAAGGGACTCAGTGCATCTTGTAAGTGAGGGAATTCATCGGCTCTTGGCAATTCTGGGACAGAAAAAACAACGTTTGCTTCTCGAGTAGCCTCTTTGTCTCCATCTGCAACAATCGCAATTGAAGGGGCTCCTCGTGTTTTTGCTTCTATAAGATTGTGTAGAGCTTTGTGGTATGTAGGCCCAGGCAACAATATTGAAACAGTTGGAACGTTCTCATCGATGGTTGCAATAGGTCCATGCTTCATTTCTCCAGAGGCATAACCAGTTGCTTGTACATAAGTTAGCTCTTTTAATTTCAAAGCACCTTCCATTGCAACCGGGTAATTTATTCCTCTACCTAAAAAGATGAAAGAGGTTTTATTTGCGAAGGGGAGAATTTTTTCTCTATATTCTTCCGCTCTGGATAAAACTTGTTCCATGATTAAAGGGATTGCCCTTAAGCTGCTTTTCAACCATTTGAGTTCCTCTGGATTTAACTCTTTGACTTTTGCTGCTAAATGAAGAGATAACAAATACATGCAAACAACTTGAGCCGTAAAACTCTTGGTTGCTGCCACACTCACCTCAATTCCAGCCCTAATTAAAATGGTTGTGTTTTGTGCCAAAGCCGCTAAAGTTGATTCGGGGCGATTCGTAATTGTCAGGAGACGAGCTCCTTTAGAGAGAGCTGATTTTACAGCCATTAAAGTGTCAGCAGTTTCGCCAGATTGGCTGATAGCAACTACCAAAGTTCTTTCGTCAGCAAGAATGGGTCTAGCCAAAAGCTCACTGGCAAATTCAATTTCACAAGGTATTCGAGAGAATGACTCGAGGAGGTATTTCCCAATTAACCCTGCATAATACGCAGTCCCGCATCCGATAATTATTATTCTGTTTATATCGTTAAAAACAGCTTCATCGAGACCTTCAAAGTTAATATTTAAATCTTGGTCTAAATGAATACCCAATAAATTTCTAATAATGGAAGGTTGTTCATGAATTTCTTTCATTAAAAAGTGCTTGTATTCACCTTTATCCAAATGAAATGGATCGAAATTCATAGTTTGAACTTCTGGGCTAATGAAATCACCATTATGTGAATCCATGATAGTGAATTCCCCATTTCCAGAAAGTTCTGCGATCTGATGATCCTTGAGTCTAATTATTTGATTGGTGTACTTTAAGAGAGCAGCACTATCGCTTGCACAATATAAGTCTTTATTTTTGCCAACTCCAACAACCAAAGGTGCATCGTTGCATGTCAGGAGAATCTTTCCAGGGTCTTCTTTTGATATTACTGAGAGAGCATAACTTCCTTTTATTTTTTTTGTTGATTCTATTAATGCTTCTTTTGTGGACAGTCCTTCTTCAATATAAACTCCTATCAAGTGTGCAACAACTTCACTATCAGTTTCCGAGGTGAATTCAATATTATGTTTTGAGACTAATTCTTCCTTTAAATCTATGTAATTACTTATAATCCCATTGTGAACAATAGCGACTGAGCAATTGCTGTTTGAATGTGGATGAGCGTTAATGTCACTGGGAACTCCTTGTGTGGCCCATCTTGTATGTCCTATTCCTACATTCCCTTGAATATTTAATCCATTGGTTAAGTTAATTAGGTTATTGAGTTTTCCTTTTGCTTTAACAACATTAATTTTGTGATCGGTTGAAGATATTGCAACGCCACTTGAATCATAACCTCTGTACTCAAGTACTTTTAAAGAATTGAGCAAAAAGTCTAAAGCGTTTTCTTGACCAACGTACCCTACAATTCCACACATAAATACACAATCTTCAGTAATTCCTCATGAATAATAGCAAGAAGTGAACTTTCCAAGCTTTATAGCTTAGTTACGTTGGAGTAGTAGTAGAATTGATAATATAAAGCTAGCTATCAAACTTTAATCGTCTTGGGGAAAACCCAGTCTAGAACAAGAATTAACACTTCTAACAGAAAAGATAGTTAAGAAGTCTATGTCTGGATATCTCTAACTTCAATTTTGGGTATATCAGCTGTAGTTATTTTTGACATTTTTCAATTGAGCTTTACACAAAATTAATAAAACCACGAAAAGTATGAAAGTTCTTGCAATATTAGACAATTTTGATTTGCAACAAACACTAATTGACTCGCTAACTAGTGCTGGAGTAGATACTCAGAGCATTATTCCTTGTACCTATAAGGATGCAGGACTTTTTATAAAAGATACGAGCTTTGGCTTGGTTCTTGTTGATGTTATGCAAAACAATGTAAATAGCTCATTACAGTTTATAGATATTATTAAGACTAATAATCCGCTATCAAAGATCATTCCAATAATTCATGAAAAAGACTCGGATTTAATACTGCAATTAATTAAGAGAGGAATTGCTGATGTTGCAATAACACCTCTTGTTCAAGAAGAGCTAGTTCAAATTGTAAAAAAATGTTCAGTAGATACTCTTTTGAGTGCACCAGTAAATACTCCTTTCTCTGGAGCTAAAGGCAAAATCATTGCGGTAACAAGTTATAAAGGAGGAACAGGGGTTAGTACAATTGCTTCTAATTTAGGCTTTGGGTTGGCAGAGCTCGATGCTACCGGAAAAAAGGTAGTGGTACTTGATCTTGCAAATCAATCAAATCATTGTGCAATGTTGCTTGATGCTCAACCAACTTTAAATATCAATCAGATATGTAAGGCAGTTAATAAAATGGAAAGCGCGTACATCTTTAGTAGTACGTCTTTTATTAGTCCTAATCTGGGTATTATTGGAACTGATCCTGGTTTGGAGGGAGTGGAGCAACTAGATCCAGCAATACTCGGAAAGGCTTTAGATCTCTTAACTGAATCATTTGAATATGTGATCGTAGATCTTCCCACTCACACTTTTGATGGAAGATTCTTGGGCACAATTGACAAAGCAGATCAAATATTACTCATAACAACGATCGATATTACTTCTATTCGGGATACAAGGCTATATTTAACAATGCTCAAAAGCTTAGGTGCGGATCAATCAAAGATTAGATTATTAGTGAACAGGTATGATTGTGAATCTGGGATGTTTAAAACTAAAGATTTGGAGCAAGCTTTACAAAACCCAATTTCTTTCTACATACCAAATGACTTTAAAGTTTGTAGTGAATCATCTCAAGCGGGCGAATCAATTTTTGAGTACAAACCAAATTCCATGTTGGCCGAGGCTCTTGCTGAAGTAGCGGTTGGCATAAATGGAGGAACTTTATTCATTCCACCTAAAGCCACCACTAATAAAAAAGCCGCTGCGATACCTGGATTGAGCAGTATTCTTTCAGGATTGAAAAAATAAGAGTCAATTCTTTTTTAATAACCTCTCTTATTTATTTGCAAAAACCTTAGGACCTGCCTCTATTACTTCTTTTGTAGCTTGATCTTTAAATTGTTCAAAGTTTTTATTAAATTGTATGGCTAACTTTTGTAAAGTTTCATCATAGGCACTTTTATCTTGCCATGTCTTTTTAGGAATCAAAATTTCCTCAGGGACATTTGGGCAATGAGTTGGAACCTGAAAACCAAAAACAGGATCTTCAACATAATCAACTTTATCTAAAGATCCATTTAGTGCTGCAGTGATGATAGCTCGTGTGTACTTTAATGAAAATCTATTTCCAACTCCATAGCTGCCGCCAGACCATCCGGTATTAACAAGCCACACATTAACGTTGTGCTTTTTCATTTTTTCTCTAAGGATTTCTGCATATTTCATTGGATGCCATACTAGAAAAGCTGCTCCAAAGCATGCAGAAAAAGTTGCTTCTGGTTCTGTTACACCAACTTCAGTTCCTGCAACTTTAGCTGTGTAGCCACTTATGTAGTGATACATGGCTTGCTCTGGGTTGAGTTTGCTGATAGGAGGAAGGACTCCGTATGCATCACAGGTTAAGAAAATAACATTCTTTGGATGCTTGCCAACACATGGGATTTTTGCATTGTCTATGTACTCAATTGGGTACGAAACTCTTGTGTTTTCAGTGATAGAGACATCATCATAATCAACTTTTTTAGAATACTCGTCAAAAACGACATTCTCAAGAACGCTACCAAATTGAATTGCATTCCATATTTCAGGTTCAGTTTCTTGTCTTAACTTTATGGCTTTAGCGTAACAACCGCCTTCAAAATTGAATATCCCTTCTTCATCCCATCCATGTTCATCGTCACCAATCAACTTCCGCTCTGGATCGGCGGATAAAGTTGTTTTGCCAGTGCCTGAAAGTCCAAAAAATAATGCTATATCACCATTCTCTCCTTCGTTTGCAGAGCAATGCATTGACAGAATATTTTTGAGTGGCAGAATATAATTCATAACAGAAAATATTCCTTTTTTCATTTCACCAGCGTATTCAGTCCCTAAAATCACAAATTCTTTGGATTTTATATTTAAATCAACGCTCGCATGAGATGTAACACCAGCAACGTGAGTGACGGAGGGGCATTGTCCAGCATTGTATACGACCCATTCAGGATCACCAAAATCTTTTAATTCATCCTCAGTTGGGCGAATGAGCATATTGTTCATAAACAAAGCATGGTATGGCCTTGCACAAATTATTCTGCACTTGATCCTAGTTTTAAGACTCCATCCAGCGTATCCATCAACAACATAAAGTTGCTCTCTTGTACCTAAAAAGTTTTTAGCAATTTCTAAATTTGTTCCGAAAGATTCTTCTGATAGAGGTATGTTAACTTTGCCCCACCAAACATTATTTTTACTGGTTTCTTCCTCTACTACTCTTTTATCTTGAGGACTTCTACCTGTTTTGCGCCCAGAATAAGCAATTAGAGCGCCGCTTGACGCTATAGTTGAATTCTTTGTTAAGGTCGGCTCTTTTAATGCTTTTTCATACAGAAATGCAGCAGAAGCATTTCTGTATATAGTCTTAACTTTAATATTGTATTTGTCTAAAGTGAACTCTTTATTCATTGTTATTTGTTTCCCAATCTAACTTTTTGAAGATTATTTGAACCAGCCAACTATTTAAGTTTAAGCTTTAACCCTATCTAACTAAACTAATTTATAAAGTTAAATAAGCAACATTTGATAATTTTAACTCCAAAAAAATCTCGAAAATTATAACTTTAATAAAAGAAACAACATATTAAAATTGGTAAAAGTCTAATTATTTCTGTAGATATGCAATTTATGAGAAGTTCAAACCCAGTCTTAAAAGAAGATTCTTTTCACGGTACTTCAGTATTGCCTAGCCAGGCAATGAGCATTCAAGGAACAATAAATAAATCACTAATGCTTGGGCTTATTCTTGTTCTTTCTGGAGCATATAGTTGGTCTCAATGTGCCCAGGCAATTGCTGCCGGGAACCCAGGATTAATAAAATTTTATTTATACGGCGGTTTATTTGGTGGGTTGATACTAGGCTTTATCACCGTATTCAAAAAGGAATGGTCTCCGATTACCTCTCTCATCTATGCTGCTATTGAAGGTTTGTTTTTAGGAGCTATCTCTTGGATGTTCGAAGCTAGTTTTCCTGGAATAGTTCAGCAAGCTACTTTGTGCACTATAAGTACTTTATTTGGACTGTTATTTCTGTATAAAACTCAAATTATTAAAGTTACTGAAAAGTTTCGTTCCGTAATATTAATTTCAACCATGGGAATAGGTGTTGTTTATCTACTTAGCTTTTTGCTTGGTTTCTTTGGTATTCAACTTCCTTTAATTCACGAAAGTGGAATTATTGGTATCGGTTTTAGTCTATTTGTAACAACCATTGCTGCTTTAAATCTTCTATTGGACTTCGACTTTATAGAAAATGCTGCACTAAAAGGCAGCTTACCCAAGTATATGGAGTGGTATGCAGCTTTCGGATTGATTGTAACGCTAGTCTGGATTTACATTGAATTTTTGAGACTTTTATCCAAACTTAGAAGAAGATAATAGGCTAAGACTTGACTTCCTCGCAAAATTCACAGCATCGGTTTTATATAATATTGTCTTCACGCGCTAATATTGCATAAATTATCTTCCTTTATTATAAGTTAGTCCAAACTTTACTCAAAATAATCTAGTGTTAAAGAATTTAGAAAAACTTTTGGGACTCGGTCCAGAAAGAGTATTAAAAAAAATACAACCCATTTATTTGCAGATTGAAAACCTTGGAGCAGAATTAGCAAAAAAATCTGATGCAGAGTTAATTACTCGGATATCAGAACTCAAAGAGAACTTACAAAGTAAAGATTGGGAATATAAAAAGCTCCAAAAAGCTTTAGATGAAATACTACCTGAAACATTTGCAATAGTTAGAGAGGCTTCTACTAGAGTCCTTGGAATGAGACATTTCCCTGTTCAATGTCTAGGTGGTGTTGTTCTTCATCAGGGTAAAATTGCCGAAATGAAGACTGGAGAGGGTAAAACTTTAGTCGCTACTTTACCGGCAGTTTTAAATGCTCTATCCGGCAAAGGTGTTCACATAGTTACTGTTAATGACTACTTAGCGACCCGTGATTCGGAATTTATGGGAAGACTATATGACTTTCTAGGCTTAAGCTGTGGGTTAGTCGTACCCAATCAAACTCAAAGTGAAAAGAAAAGAGCCTATCAATCGGATATCTTATACGCAACGAATAATGAACTAGGTTTTGACTATCTAAGAGATAATATGGCTGAATCAGTTGACAGTCAGTCCAGAAAAGGGTTTAACTACGCGATAGTAGATGAGGTTGATAGTGTTTTAATAGACGAAGCACGTACTCCCCTAATAATAAGCGGCTTACCGGAAACAAGCAAAAAAGAAATTTATCTTGTTATGCAACAACTCTCTGGAAAGCTGAGAAGAGCCAAGGATAAAGAAGATGAAACAGGAGATTACTATATTGATGAAAAAGCAAAGAATGTTATTTTGACTGATAGAGGAATTCAAAATGCCGAGAAAGCTTTAAAAGTTGACGATTTATGGTCTATTGAATCTAACTTAGCTCATCATCTACTTCAATCATTAAAAGCTAAAGAATTATTCAAAAGAGATTCGGATTATGTTGTTCAGAATAATCCAGAAAATCGTAAAAAAGAAGTTGTAATTGTTGATGAGTTTACCGGTAGGTTAATGAATGGTAGAAGATGGTCGGATGGTCTTCATCAAGCAATTGAGGCAAAAGAAAAAGTCGGAATTCAAGAAGAAACTTTAACTTTAGCTGGTATTACTTTCCAGAACTTCTTCAAACTTTATCCAAAACTCTCGGGAATGACGGGTACCGCTCTAACGGAAGAAGAAGAGTTCAAAAACATATACAACCTAAGCGTAGTTCCGATTCCAACGAATAAAAAGAATATAAGAAAAGACGATAATGACCGAGTCTATAAGAATGAGAAGCAGAAATTTTATGCAATAGTTCAGGAGATTGTGTCCGCTCATAAAAAAGGTACACCTGTTTTAGTGGGTACTACAAGCATTGATAAGTCGGAAAAACTTTCTGAAATGCTCTCAAAACCGAGAGCTTCAGTGGAACTGTTGCAATTTAGAGTTGATCGCTTAAAGAGATCCCTTCAGGAGATTAATCCAATTCCAACCGACTTTATAAAAGATATAGATAGACTCGTAGATAAGCCACTGAATATAACTTATTTAGCTGCGAAAACTATTTGTGAAAAAGCTCTAGAGAATGAAAATACCTCTGGCAAACTAAAAAAGTCTCTTGAAGATGCATTGAACTCAACTGATTTTTCTATTTCCAATGTTGATACGGACCTAACTTGTTTTATTGAGACCTTCCTATCTAGCGCAATGGTTCTCGAAGAAATTAGAAAGGGGGTTAAGCATAATGTGTTGAATGCCAAGCACCACGCTAAAGAAGCTCAGATAATAGCTCAGGCCGGTCGATATAAAGCAATAACCATTGCAACTAATATGGCTGGACGAGGAACCGACATCTTACTTGGAGGAAATGCCGAATATCTGGCTAAAGAGAAAATTAAAAATTTACAGTTAGCTAGTAATTCTCTCGAATATGAAGCCGCATTGAACGAAGCGATGGAAAAAATAAGACCTGAACTCGAAGAAGAGTCCAAAAAAGTTCTTGAGGCTGGAGGATTATTTGTTATTGGTACCGAAAGGCATGAATCTAGAAGAATTGATAACCAGTTGAGAGGGAGAGCTGCAAGACAAGGAGATCCAGGAAAAACATTGTTTTTCTTAGCGCTTGATGATCAATTAATGCGTATTTTTGGTGGGGACAGGCTCACTGGCGCAATGGACTTTTTAAAGGCTGAGGAAGATCTTGCAATTGAAGCAAAATTAGTTAACAAAGGCATAGAAAATGCTCAGAAAAAGGTAGAGGCTCATAATTACGAGATTCGAAAAAGACTCTTGGAATACGATAATGTTCAAGATACCCAAAGAAAAGTTATCTATGAAGAACGGCAAAAAATACTTGAAAATTGTGATTTGAGAGAAACCTTTTTGGATATGTTGAGAGAGAGAATTGATTCGATCATATATTCCTATTTAGATCCAGAGAAGCCACCAGAATCCTGGTTTGAGAGTGTTAGGCCAGATGACTCTCAGGATAATACTGAAGAAGAGATTGAGGATACTAAGGAATTCCCATCTCATTTAGACTTAATGCTTTCAAGCTTATTTGCAGAAATTCCACCTTTGCAAAATAACCAAAGCTTAAGACCTTCAAAGCTTCAAGATATGTCTTTTGCAGAATTAACAGATTTAATTAATCAATCGGCAATTTCTGCTTACAAAGAAAAAGAGAATGAATTAACACCGGAGGTTATGTCTGATGCAGAAAAACAAGTCTTTTTACAATCTATTGATCAACATTGGGTAGAACATTTGCAATCTTTAGATGCCTTGAAAGAAGGAATTCATCTAAGAGGATATGGAAACAAGCAACCCTTAATTGAATATAAAACTGAAGCTTTAAGTTTATTTGATCAGTTAATTAGTTCAATTCGTAAACATGCCATTATTTGGATTTTTCATACCCATGCAATAAAGGTAAAGAAAGAAGCTGTTGCCGCTAAGGCTTAGTCCTGTTTAGTGGCCGTTGAAGAGTTCTTTCGAATTTGAGCGCGTTATAGTTTAAGAATTTTAATTATTTATTTTTTACACAAAAACTGCTTTACAATATTGTCTTTAATGTTAATTTGCAAATGAATATAACTTCCTCAATTCAACCTTCAAAGAGACTTTTAGAACTGCCAATATATGTTTTTGCTGAAATTGCTGAGATAAAGTCTAAATTAGACCCCAATTGGCTAATTGATTTATCCCTTGGAAGTCCCGATTCAAGAACTCCGGAAATCATTTTACAAACTTTAAGAAATAAATTAGATTTGACAAAAAATCATGGGTATCCGCCTTTTGATGGCAAAATAACTTTAAGGCAAGGAATTGTCGAATGGTGCAAAAGAAGGTTTGGTTTCGTCTTAAAAGAATCGCAAGTTTTGCCTTTAATTGGTTCTAAAGAAGGTCTAGCTCATTTACCATTAGCCTATATAGATCCTGGTGACATTTCATTGGTTCCGAATCCTCATTATCCAGTCCATGCGAGGGGAACTATAATTGCTGGTGGTCAGGTTCATTATATGCCGCTTAAACAAGAAAACGATTTTTTGCCGGAGCTCAATTCAATACCCGTTGATGTAGCAAACAAAGCTAAATTGATGATATTGAGCTATCCCAACAATCCAACTGGAGCGATTGCAAGTCCAGGATTTATGAAAGAGGCAGTGGAGTTTGCTAGAAAATACAATATATTGCTTTGTAACGATTTGGCTTATTCGGAGCTTGGTTTTTTCGAGCATCAACCACAAAGTATTTTTGAATATTTATCAATTGATGAGCCTGCTGTAGAATTTTTTACATTTTCTAAAACCTATCATATGGCTGGCTGGAGAATAGGATTCTGTATTGGAAGTGAAGAGGTTATCAAAACCTTATACACATTGAAAAGTAACTTGGATTATGGAGTATCCGGTGCAATACAAGATACAGCGTTGGATGCTCTTTCTATGCCTGATTCCTACTACCAGGAGTTGAGAAATCTATACGAAAGAAGAGCCGAAACAACTTATAAAAAACTGACGGATAAATTAAGTTGGAATATATTTAAACCAGGTGGTGCAATGTATTTGTGGATACCAGCACCCGAAAAATATGAGGGAGATGGAACTCAATTTGCTCGAGACTTATTAAGTAAACAGGGCATTGTATGCACACCGGGAATTGCTTTTGGAAGCGAAGGGGAGAGATATGTTAGGCTAGCTTTAGTCCAGCCAGAAGATAAATTAGAAGAAGCTGGAGAAAGAATTATTAAGGCTTATTCTTGAAGATATTAAAGCTTGAAGTTATGAATCTTAAATAAAATATCTCTTAATAAATATAATTACGAGTATAGACTTCATGTCGATTGAAAGTCTATAATTTTCTTTAAATTTATTGCTAAATACTAAAAACAAAAGGTTAATAAACGTGTCAGAAATCAGAAATTATAAAATAATTTACATGCTTCCATCTTCTATGGATGAGCAAGCTGTTGATGAATTTGCTCAAAAGTTTGAGCATGAAATCGTCCAAAATGGAGGAACGGTAGAAAGTACCGAAAGGATTAGGCAGCAAATGGTGAGGACAAAAACAAACAAAGGAAGCAGAAATGTTTATACCCTTACAACAAAATTCACAATTTCCTCCGAAAAAATAACAGATATCAACAAATACATGAAATTAACTGAAGGTAACGTTATAAATTATATGTTCCTTCTCAATGAAGCACTAGCACAACCAACAGAAGCAGCTTAGAAAGGATTTCTATGAGTCTCAGCCAATCGACTATTATCGGCAAAGTAATTTCGAACCCAGAATCTAGATTCACGAACAGTGATGATCCTGTGACCAGATTACTAGTTCAAACTGGAAATGGTGCAGAAGTTAAAATTGTTTGTTATAGAGTTCTAGCGGAGAAAGCTAATAATCTTAAGGATGGAGATTTAGTTATGGCTGTTGGAAGCCTGATTACTTCAACTTCTCAACCAACTGAAGGTATGAGTAAAAAAAGCTTTGAATTGAATGCCAGGGATCTTTATAAAATAAGTGGTTCGATTGAAAACGTAAATCCGTATATTGCTTCTGAAAGTAGGTTGAACCAAAAACAAGCTAGTGTTGGGTCTCCATCTAATTTGAACAATCAGCAAAATAAAGAAGAAGACTTAAGTGGGGTTCTCTTAGAAGAAGAGATTCCTTTTTAGAATTTAAATTTGTTTTCAAATAATCCTTAAAACAAAAATTTCAAAATAAAGTAAATATTAGTAAAGTTTAAAAAATGAATTAAATTTTTAGAGGTTCTCAGTTGATAGAAATAAACAAGTTACCCAGCTTAATTATTTTAATTGCTTCAATATCTTCGTGCTTAATTGCTCAAAGCCTTAAAATATTGATAAACCTTATAAGATTTCAAAAGTTTGATTTTGGAATCTTGGTAAGAACGGGTGGAATGCCTTCCAGCCACAGTGCAATGGTAACCTCTTTGGTAACAGCAACTGGGATAATTGATGGATGGCAAAGTACTTCTTTCGCTTTAGCAGCCTGCTTTGCACTGATTGTTATGTACGATGCTTCTGGTGTTAGAAGATCGGTTGGAATACAAGCCACAATTTTGAACCAAATGATTGTTGAGTTTAACAATGATAATCCAGAGCTGCAATTTAAAAGAATTAAAGAGTTTTTAGGCCATACACCGGTAGAAGTTTTGGTTGGTGCATTCTTGGGAATCGTTCTTGGTTTCTCTATATGCGCTATTGTCGGAATTCTTTGAGATGGATTTTCAATTCTTTCCGTTTACTGATTTAAACATCGATATTCTCTATAAGCTGCTCAAATTAAGGCAAGAGGTTTTTATTATTGAACAAAATTGTATTTATCTCGATATAGACGATTTGGATCAACAGGCTATTCATGTAATTGGCCTAGATGAAAACGCAAACTTACTTGCGTATTGCAGAATTTTCTTATTTAAAGAAAATGGAATCGCAAAAATAGGAAGGGTACTTGTTAGAGAAAAGCAAAGGTCTAAAGGATTAGGGAAAGATCTCATGAGAGAGTCAATTAACTTCATAAAAACTAAACCTTTTATTGAAAAAATAGAAATTGAAGCTCAAAGTTATTTAAAGGATTTTTATAATAGTCTAAATTTTATTGCCACGACTCAAGAGAAGTATCTTTTAGATGCTATTCCTCATATAAAAATGAAATTACAGATAAATTAGTAAAATCAAGATAACTTAATACACGAATCCATCTCTAGGACAAATTTATCAACTATCTAATTCGTAATTTTAAGAGCATCAAAAGATTTTTCGACTTAAAACCCATTAATTGTTTCTTCCAACATTGAAATTAAATTGTGGTACTGTGCACGTTGCATTTCTGGTATTAAACAGGCTTTGTGAATACTAATTTCAATTATTGGCTTTTCTAGAGCATTACATAATCTTGCTAAATCACTGTTTTCTGCAACTTCTTTAAAAGTGAAATCAATATGCCTCATCTGTGAATGCTTTTTAATAACTTCAATTAGCTTAGCCTCACAATCTTTAGAATAATTATCGGGAGAGTAACTTTTTACAATTATGCCTCTGTTATTTTGCCAATTTCTTCCCCTAATAATCACAATTCTTTCTAATTGATGAACTTGTACCAATTTATTTATAAAAGCTATCAACGGATTCGTAGTTGTTTTAATGTTTAGTGGGTTTCCAACTGTATAAAGTGAATCTTCTGCACTACAATAAGAAGATACTATTGTGTTGACTCCTGTGAGACGACCTAGAGCTGCTGTAAGTGCTCCAGTGTAACTTTCGCCTTCATTTAAAATACCTAGGTGCCAATATGAGGTTGCATGAGGAGCAATAAGTAGTGTTTGATTATCTGTTGTTCCCGGAAAGTATTGAAAATCAGTTTCTCCTTCAATTGGAAATTTTTCTGATTTCTCCTTTAATCCTATTTCATACTGAATTGACCAATCAATAATGCTTTTTTGATCGTCGTGTACTTGAGAGACAATGTATTCAAGTGCATCTTCAATTTGTTCAAATGATGCCCGTGTATATGAAGCTAACCAAGGGTTAACAGGGAACTGTGTCCAGGCTATAACCTGTTTTCCCTTGTTGTGAGCATGAATTAATGGAATCCAACTAGATTCATCAGCTGAATATAGATTGGCTAATACGTAATCACATCTGTCAATCAAGCTGAGATTTTTTTCAACCTCTTTTCTACTTCGGTCACCAGAGATGAAAGAAAGACCATTACTATTCAGTGAGTCCTTTACTTCTGTTAAGGGGTTAATCACTTGAATTCCTCGCTTCAAACAAAAATGAAAAACTGCAGATCTCCAGCTAGTTTGCCCAAGAGGCCCACCTTCACTTAATTGCAAATCCGGTCCACAAAGATAAATGTTTTTCTTCATAATTTAACTAAGTTGTGCTTCATTTAACTAGTGTATTTATTTAGAAACTTACCACTACTCTTTATTATCTACTTACTGTTCGATTGAGTTGTTAATTTGAAACCTATTGAGTGAGTTTTACTTTTTGTGTCTTTCCAAAAGATGGATGCATTTCTCATCGTACACTTCTTCTAAATTAAAACCTAGTTCATTGGCTATTTGGAGAATATAAACTAAAACATCTGCACATTCATAAGCTATCTTATCTTTCAAATTACTCATATCATCACCAGGCTTTGGTTTCTTGAGATTACTGTATTTTGCTATATAGTCTGACAATTCGCCTATTTCAGCGGATGCTCCTAAACCTAAGGCAACCAGGTCATTGTGAAATCCACATTGCTTAGTAATTTTGGCTTGTTTTTCTTGAAGTTTGTCCATACAATTCGTTCGGTGTTAACTCATTAATCTAAAGATAGAATATTAAAGAAGTTGGGAAAATTATCTATAATAAAATTTTATTAATATGCGAGATTTTTTCTAAACTCATGAAGCTCAAGTTTGCCACTTCTTTATTTTTAATCTTTAATATTGCTTCATTTCCTCTGAGCTCATTATCTCAAAGTGAACTGAAACTCAATGAGGGTGACCCTCAAAGCATTTGGGCAGATTTTGATGTCAAAAATCCTAATTTACCTCTTAAGGCTCAAGCTGGTGAAAAAATTCAAGCAAAAGATAGATTGGAAATTAAATCGGAAGATCCATTCAAGATAATCAAAGAATTAAAAGATCCAAGTAAACCAAAGCCAAGAAATAAGTATTTAAGTGGAGATGAAGATCCTGCTGGAGATAATTTAGAGAGAGAGCTTCCTCTGGATAAACCTTTGAGTCAAAGATTCCAAGATGAGATTTGGGATCCAATTGAACTGGATGTTAATTTAGATGAAATAGTTGATTTGAGTATAGAAAAAGCTCTTTTAATCAGTCTTCAATCCAATCTTCCTCAAAGAATAATAGATGAGACGGTCATTAGAGATAAATGGCGTTTTTGGGGCACCGCTTCTGGACTTTTACCGGATGGTTTTTTTGCTTACAGTTTAGAAGACCAACCCCAGTCGGTTTCGCAGTTCCCAGGTACCAGTCACAGAAATCAATTGGGTATTAGATATAACTTTGCTCCATCAGAAATCTTTGGTACCTTAGCTTCTTATTATGACTGGATGGCAAATAGCCAATTTCAAGGTGCAAGTTTGCAAGAATTAATGAGGCAAACAACAAACCAATATTATGAGGTTATGCGAGCTAGAGGTGAGCTAGCGGTTCGAATTGAAGCTGTAAAACAAGCTAAAGTACAGTTGGAATTGAACGAAAAACTTGAAGAAGCTGGTGTTGGAACAAAGTTTGCTGTTCTTCAAGCGAGAGAACAATTCGCAGAAAATGAGCTTGCCTTATTGGAACAACAATCAGCGGCAAGAATTGCAGAAATACAATTGCTTACGACATTAAATATGCCTCTTGGAGTGGATATTCTTTTAGAGGAAACTCAATTAATGAGGAAGACACTGATTAGTCCTGATTACAATATGTCAGAACTTGTAGGTATAGCTTTGGAAAGTAGACCTGATATCTCTAGAAGACAGCTTGCATTTCAAGCTGCAAGACACAGGGTGAAAGAATCAGTTTTATCAGCTATTGAACCAACCTTCGATGCTGAGGTTTCAACCTTTAGAATTAAAAGAAGATTCAAAGATGCTTTTAGTGCTGATCGTATAAATGGATTGGAAGCAGTAACTTTTGAGGTCGGTTTGCCCATTTTAACCGGCTTGGGGCTTGGACAAATTTCTCCAATTAATGAGAATAGAGCATTGTCAAGACAAGCAGGGCTTGAATTAGAGAATGAAATGTTGACGGTTGAGAATGAAGTTAGAGATGCTTTTCTAAGAAGTCAATCTGCCGATAAGCAAATTGGGATAGCTGAAAAGCAGCTTCAAGCAGCAACAGAGGGTATTAAGCTAGCTAGAATTAGGCTTGCAAATGGGGTTGGTACCAATATTGACTTAATTGACACACAAAGAAATTATGTAAATGCATTGGTTAACAAAGTAAGAGCAATTGTTGAATATAATCAAGCTCAAGTGGATATTTTAAGATCGATAGGAATGATATCTATTGAAAATATATTAGAACGTGCTTTATCTTTCAGAGCCTCTAATCCTTTCGACTCTTCCTATGTTGAAGATAATCAAGATGATGAATTTGAGGATGCAGGTTATACACCTCAAGATGTATAATTAAAGCCTTTCTGATCCACAATTCGGGCGAATGGCGGAATTGGTAGACGCGCATGACTTAGGATCATGTGTCCTAGACGTGAGAGTTCGAGTCTCTCTTCGCCCAATTCTCTTGAGTGAGTTTTGAACTGAATTTGAGATTGTCGAGTACTTTGGATTAGTAATTTAGATAGGTGTTGTCCCGAAAAGAAGTTCTGAAATCGCAAATTATTGACTGTATCCGAAAAGTGATTCCTAATGGACAAGTTTTTATTTTTGGTTCGCAGGCTAATCTTCCTAACTTAATACTTGCTGACATAGATATTGGGATAGATATTGGAAGAACACTTACTGTTGGTGAATTATCTGCAATAAATACTTCTTTGGAAGAAATTCCATCTCTTTATCCTTTTGATTTGGTGGATTTTGCTAATGTTGATGAGAAGTTTAAGCAAGCTGCATTGAAAAATACAGAACCTTTATGAACGACTATTTAAAAGAAAAGTTAGTAACATTTGAACAAGCTTTGGAAACTTTATCAGAAGCTTTTGTTCAAAATCCTTCACAGTTAGAAATTGATGGGGCAATTCAACGGTTTGAGTATTGTTTTGAACTTTCTTGGAAAACTTTAAAGTTGGTATTGAATAGAAGAGGTATAACGGAAAAAATCAATAGTCCAAAATCTTGTTTTCAAAGAAGCTTTTTGGATGGTTTGATTGAAAATGAAGAAGCCTGGCTAAAAATGTTACAAGGTAGAAATTTATCGACTCACACCTATAATAAGCAAATTGCAGATGAGATATACATAAGTCTGCCTCAATATTATGAACTTATGAAAGTTTTGCTGAGGAAGTTAAAAGCAGAAAATAGGATTTAATGAAAGAAAATACTTCTAAGAAAGACTGGCTTAATTCTCATTTAGCTAATCTTACTCGAGTCAGTAAATTTAAGTGTGTAAAAGGCAAAAGGAAAGAAAAAAAGAATTGACAAAAAAGGATAAGGAAATGCCCAAAACACAAAATAAAAGAGACCAACTAATAGA
>JAAUYI010052355.1_pt1 | contig 32694 bp, 32 predicted proteins | sample 7278041 | NCBI WGS metagenome assembly JAAUYI01 (sample SAMN14350216, study PRJNA611818) | marine sediment metagenome | isolation source: surface marine sediment (0.6m) | place: French Polynesia: Moorea | collected 2018-08
AACCCCCATATGAATCGCGGTTATCTGGGGTTAATCGTTCCCCAAGGGGATGTGGCGATGAAAATATGCCATGACAAACTGTATTGGCATGAAGGTGAATTTATGGTTTTAGACCACAGCTATCCCCACTGTCCCCATAATTATACTGATTGCGATCGCACTGTGTTGGTTGTGGACTTCTTTAAAACTGATAAACCTAGGGAAGAAGTAATCCAGTTTGAACGGGAGTTAGTTACCGAGCGTATGCAAGATAACCCTTACAGCCTCGGTGTATTTGGGAAAAGCGATAAAGCTAAAGCAGAAGATTTTATTAAGTATGGTTTAGCTTATCAATTAGAGTGGGATAAAGCTTTGGGTAGTTAACACAGCAAGTTGTGCAAAAATATTTCCCTCTCCTGATTAAGGATGCTGCTGGCGAATAGTGGGTATGAAAATTTTAAAAGCCAGATAGAGGTGCATTACCAAGAGTTCCATCAACCCAATTAACCTGTTTTAAATCATTCCATAACCATTCGTAAGCTAGCTCAGTTGCAGAGTTGGGTTTAGATATACTCAATAATTGCGAACTCATCTTTGTCCTAATCCATGCTGCTGCATCTTTTCTTAGAAACAGCAGTTTTTCATTTACTTGTGAGTATAGATGGTCATTTCCTATCAAAATGCCTGGTTCCCCAAAACTTAAATCAACGTAACTCGATTGTCCTTGCTGAAGTGCCTTAAAGTACCACTGTACACATACCTCAGTGTTATTAAATCGTGTTGGAGTAACTACTCCAACAAGACGTGCAGGCAACGTTACTGCTGTCGCTAATCTGGGTGCAAATTTTGGAAACCAAGTATTAACCAGTTGTTGATATCCTTCAATTGCCAAAGAATATATTGTTTTAACACGAGCTAATAATTGTTGTTCGGAATAACTATCCCGTGTCCATCCATTTATATTAATATCGGGTGCGGGATAAAGAGGATGCAACTCTACTTCTCCAACTTGACGAAGACGATTTACCTCATTTTCAAGTATCCCACCGTAACCCCGCCCCTACCAATAAATCATGTGTTGCATTATTTTTTCAAATTGGTATTAGTAAGATTATACAATTACAATGCTATCTGGCTTGACATAACAAACGCTATCAGAATCCTATTTTTGACGTTGCTGATTAATGGGATGATTTTGAAAATGAAAGATTTATATGAGTATCAGACAAATACTATTTGGATAAAGGAATATCCTATCCATTATGCCGGTACCAAGTTTAATTCCAGAATGACAATTATTCGCCTATCGAATGGCAATTTATTCATTCATTCACCTTGTAATATAGATGAACCCACAAAGATTGCGATCGCAAAATTAGGTAAAGTTGAATTTATCGTAGCTCCTGGTTTATACCACTATCTTTATGTTGAATCAGCCCAGAGGGCGTTTCCTAATGCTGAAACTTTTATTTGTCCAGGTATTGAAATCAAGAATCCGGAGCTTGAGTTTGATTGGCTATTGGGAAATCGACCTGACGAAAGATGGGAAAATGACTTCGAGCAGGTTCTTGTGCGGGGAAATAAGTATATATGGGAGGTTGCTTTTTACCACAAAATCACCAAGACCCTCATTCTGGTTGATTTAATTGAAAATTTTACAGATGAAACGGAAGATGTGAATTGGATATTGCAGTTTTGGTTTAAAGTTGTTTTTCGGATGTGGAACAATCCAAAACCAGCACCAGAGTATCAGTTAGGATGGCAAGACAAAAATGCTGCTTCTAAGACTTTAAAGAAAATCCTCAGTTGGGATTTTGAGAGAATTGTAATTTCTCATGGAGACTTAATAGAAAAAAATGCGAAGGAAGTCGCTATTCGCGCTTGGCGACAGCCAATCTCCTGTAGCAATCTCTCGTAGCAACTGTCTTGATTATCAAGGGTTACCGGTGCATGAGCTGATTTCATCAGCAAAACCTATTTATTTATCTATTTGGTTTCCAATTTTAAAAGTATACAATTATTTACAACTTTTTTAGCAGTCGATCACCAAATTTTATTGATATAGATTCCTATTTATTAAACGAATTTGCGTTGTTTCAGCCTCTTGATTTTTTTGTATCATTTCGTGTATTTTAAAATAGGGGCATTTTATGGAAACTTACTCAAACGACAGCTAAAACACTATTATTCTCGTTAGATTAGATTCCTGTTTTAGATAGACTGCAATTTCTTCATATTTGACTAATTGCAGTTAATATGATAAGGCAGTAAAAATTTAGATCCTCGACTTATTTAAGGATGCCAAGGGCGATAAACTGATTCAGTCGCCCTTTCACAATTGTCTTGCTCCCATGCTCTGCGTGGGAGCATTATTCACGAGGCTCCAGCCTCACAATCTAAAATCCAAAATCGTATCACTTTGTCTGAAAGATATTCTGCACCATTTTTTTCTCCAAACTCGCCGCTACTCTATCTAATTCCTCCACTTCACCACTATCTAATTGCCAACCCAACGCGCCGATGTTCTGCTGCGCCTGTTCTATATTTTTGGCTCCGGGAATAGGAATGGTACCTTTGCAAATACACCAGTTAATAGCTACCTGGGACATGGTTTTATGCCTAGATTCTGCTATCTTTTGCAAACAAGATAATAGAGGTCGTGCCTTGGGTATTAATTGCTTAAACAGGAAATTACGAATACCTTTAGGGTACTGACTCTGATCTGAATATTTACCCGTTAAAATGCCCAATCCTAGAGGACTGTAGGCAATCAATTGTATTCCCAAATCATCGCATACTTCTTTTAAACCCAGTTCTGTCACGGGATAGGTAGACAACAATGAATACTGGACTTGAAGAGTTGTAATGGGAACACCCCGTCCCGTAAATTTTCTATGTACCCATTGCAATCTTTTCGGTCCATAGTTAGATAATCCCACACCCTTGACCAATCCTTGCTGATAAAGGTCAGCTAAACCATCTAACAATGCTCCTTCCTGCCAAGGTGCATAATTAGCTGTAGACCAGTGCATCTGTACCAAATCCACATTTCTCCCCAGTCTTTGGGCAGAGGACTTGCAAGCATTCACCATCGATTGGCGGGTTAATCTCCAGGGATAAGCAGCTAGCTTGGTAGCAATGCAAATATTTTCTTGGTTTACGCCTTGATATGCTTTGGTGAAGCGTCCCAAAAGTTGCTCGCTACGCCCATTTAATTTGCCCGTACCGTAGGAATCTCCGGTATCAAATAGGGTGACACCATTATTAACACAGAGATTAAACACCCCTTGCAACTGGTCATCCATACTTTCATCGTATCCCCACAGGAGTCGGTTCCCCCATGCCCAAGTTCCACAACCCATGATTGGTAGGGAGAGTTTTTGGCTAGTCTGCATATTTATCCCAGAAAATTTGACACCCTAAGGAACCTCCAGATCAAAAATATCCCATAGTTATCAGCCAACAAAACCTGTAAACTTCGCCAATAGCCTTAAGCTGTCAACCATCAACTGTCAACTAACAACTAACAACCATCAACTATTTTTGTGGGATAACTTATTTCCTAGAGTTTCCTAAGACTACATTACACCGATCGCTTGGTTGCGGAAAACAGCATTGCCGGATGTAATGTCAAACCAATGGATACTCTTGGGTTGTAATGCCAGGGTAATGTGTTCTTCGTTCCAGCATTGGTCTGTGGGTAACAAAGCTCTTACTGTCAGTGGTTCTGAGTGAGAGCTATTTACGCTCACGCTCACCAGGTTGTGCATACCCAAATTTTCCACTAAAAATACCTGACCTGTAAAGGTATGGATATCCCCTGGTTGAGCAATACAGACGTTCTCTGGACGAATCCCTAGGATGATTTGTGGGGGTACGGTGGGTACTGGCAAGGGTATGGAAAACTCCCCTAACATGGCACAGTTACCTTGACAGGGTAAGGTAAGTAAATTCATCTGTGGACTACCCACAAATCCAGCCACAAATAAATTAGCAGGGTGATTATATATACGTGCCGGGGTATCAAGCTGTTGCACATAACCGTTATTTAGTACCGCCACTTTGGTAGACAGGGTCATTGCCTCGGTTTGGTCGTGGGTAACATAAACTGTGGGTGCTTTTTGGGCGGCAAATATTCGTTTTAAGTCAGCCCGGACTTTTTCCCTTAATAGGGCATCTAAGTTACTGAGGGGTTCATCTAATAAGTATACTTGGGCATGACGTACCAAGGCTCGACCAACTGCTACCCGTTGTCTTTGTCCCCCGGATAGTTGTCCTGGTTTGCGCTGTAATAATTCTTCTAATCCGAGGATTTCGGCAACTTCTGCAACTCGCTTTTTGATTTCGATTCTAGGTATTTTCTTCAGTCTTAATCCCGAAGCTAGGTTCTCATATACACTCATGTGGGGGTAAAGAGCGTAACTTTGGAATACCATAGCCATATTACGATCGCCTGGTCTTCTAAAGGTAATATCTTCATCTCCCAGGGTAATTTGCCCCCTTGTTGGTTCTTCTAAGCCAGCTATCATCCGTAGGGTGGTAGATTTCCCGCAACCAGATGGTCCGAGTAAGGTGAGAAATTCGTTGTCATCCACAGTTAAACTGATATCTTTAACGGGAACAACTTTAGAAGAATAGGTTTTATTTAAGTTCTTTAATTCAAGTTTAGCCATGATGTTTCTATTTAATTAGGAATCAAGCTTGAAGAAATAAGGGAGTAAAAAATCAAATACTCCTAACTGTCAACTGTCAACTAACAACCATCAACTAACAACTAACAACTAACAACCATCAACTCATATCTCACCCTTTTACAGCCCCAGCAGTTAGACCTTGAACAATCTTACGTTGGAAGAACAATACTAATAAAACCAGGGGAAAAGTGCCTACCACAGTTGCCGCTGCAATTGGTCCATAGGGTATTTCAAAAGTGGAAGCTCCACTGAGTTGAGCTGCTGCCACGGGAATGGTTTTCATCTCATCACGGGTAATAAATGTGAGGGCAAAAATAAACTCATTCCATGCAAAAATAAAGGTCAAAATACCTGTGGTTACTAATGCGGGGACAGTCATTGGCAGGAGGATTTTAATTAGCATTTGCAAGGTATTATAACCATCCATCCTGGCTGAATCTTCTAATTCTTTTGGTAGTTGTTCAAAAAAGCTCCGCAGCACCAAAATTGTTAATGGTAAATTAATGGCAGCGTAGGGAATAATCAAAGCCAAGTAGTTATTACCCAGGTTTAATTTTTGGATAATTTCTAATAGTCCCAAGAATAATAAAATTCCGGGGAATAAGGTGACAATTAAAATACCTGCCAGGATGACTTTACTACCCCAAGGGCGCAATCTAGCTAAGGCATAAGCGGCAGGTGCGCCCATAGCTAAGGCTAAAGCCGTGGAAACAAAAGATACCAGGGCACTGTTCAAAATGTACCGCCAGAAGGGGCGACGGACGAATAATTCCAGATAATGGTTGAGGGTAATCCTGCTAGGAAAGTAGATTGTGGGTAATTTAGAAATATCTTGATTCACCTTAAATGATGTCAGTACTTGCCACATTACAGGTGCTAAACAAAATACTACCACAAAGGCGATCGCTGCCCACTTTAATATGTTTGTGACTAGATTCTTGGCTTGAGCCTGTGGTTGGGGGTTGGTAGTTAATTTTTCTGGGATTGTAGTCATGTTTACTCAAAGTTAGGGGTAGGGGTAATGGGTGATGATGTGTTTAGATCCCCGACTTCTTAAAGGATACCGATGGCGAATCAGGGGTATCACCCTCTTGGGAGTGGGGGAGTGGGAGAGTGGGGGAGTGGGGGCAGAAAAAACGGCGTTGCTGAATAATGGGATGAAATTGAAGGTATAGAAATTCTCAACTCCCTTTCTCTCTGCGTCTCTGCGACTCTGCGTGAGATAAATCATCCCGCACTTATGCAACGCCGAAAAAACAAGTCCAAATTATGCCAATAATCCCTAGTTTTTAACCTAGTAAGGGGTCATAGCCACTATTCGCCAGCAGCATCCTTAAAGAAGTCGGGGATCTGTTACCTCTCAGAACTAATGGGACAGACCACTAATTAGGAACTGCGTTTTTGCTGTTAAATTTAGTCAGCAAGAAACTGGCAAGAGCCACTGCTACCACCAAGAGGGTAAATGTGACTACTACTAATGCCGCACCATAGCCAAAATCTAAGTAGCGCATGATAGTAGAGTAAATGTACAGGGATATGACCTCCGTGGCACCACCAGGGCCACCCCCAGTCATGACAGAAATTAGGTCGAATATGCCAAATGCCTGGGCAAATCGAAATAGCATGGCAATCAAGACTTGCGGCATGAGTAGGGGAAGGGTGATTTGCCGGAAACTTTGCCAAGGGGTTGCACCATCAATGGCGTGAGCTTCATACATATCGGGGGAAATTGATTGCAAGCCAGCTAACAAAAGAATACTGATAAATGGTGTAGTTTTCCATACGTCTGCAAATACCACTGCAATCATTGCTAAGGTTGGTTCCCCTAACCAGTTAATAACTTGACCTTGTTCCAGGATTCCCAGTCGCAGTAAGAGATCGTTAGCAACACCGAATTGATCGTTAAAAATCCACGCCCAAGCTAGACCAATCAAGGCTGTGGGTAATGCCCAAGGCAATATGGCAATGGTTCGCACTGCACCCCGTCCGGCAAAGGGTTTATTTAAAATTAGGGCAATTCCTAGTCCAAGCAAGAGTTCCACAAATACTGATGCAGTGGTAAATATGGATGTTGTCAATAAACTATGCCAGAAACGTCCATCCCCCGCCATCCTCAGGTAATTATCGATGCCAGAAAATGTGGGTTGTAGTTTTGTACCTAGGTTCTGAGTAAAGAAGCTTAACCAAAATGCCCGGAGAATGGGATAGGCGAAGACGAAGAGCAGTAAGAGTAATGCTGGTAGTAAGAAAACCCCTGCTGTCCTGATTTCTCGGCTTCTAATTGTTTGTAGTTTCGTCATGGGTTTTCTTGGTTGGGAGGTAGGAAATATGGATTTGTCTCACGCAGAGGCGCAGAGGCGCAGAGAGGAAGAGTTTAAAATAAAGCTCTTTTGACTTTTGACTCCTTCGGAGTTCGCCATTTGCTTTATGCCGGGGAACCCGTCCACCGCAATGGCTCACTTTTGACTTTTAACTTGATTTAGGTTTTTAGTAGTCGCTTGGTTTCTGCTGCTGCTGCTTTCATGGCTTTTTCTGGGTTCATCCGATTGGTGAGGGCGGAACTCAAATAACGCTGCAAAATATCTGATGCTTGGGCGTATTGAGCAATGGGTGGACGCAAAACGGCTTGATCCACTACTCGTAATATTTCTGGATAATGGGGGTATTTGGCGACGATTTGAGGATCTGTAAATAGGGAGCGCCGACTGGGAACAAACCCTGCTTGTAAAATAAATTTGCGCTGTGCTGCTTCACTGGTAAAGTATTGAATTGCTTTCCAGGCTTCTTCTGGATGTTTGGAGTTTTTGGCAATTCCTAAACCCCAACCCCCTAAACAAGCGCCGCCATTTTGACCAGGAGTACCCACCATGGGTTTAATTGCTATTTTTCCTTTCACCGGGGAGTCATCGGCGTTGCCTAGGGGCCATGCATAGGGCCAGTTGCGGACAAATGCTGCTTCTCCGTTTTGAAATATGCGTCTGGTTTCTTCTTCCTGATAGGTTGTTACCCCTGCCGGTGCAATTCCCTCTTGGATGGTTTCTTGGAGAAAAGCGATCGCTTTTATACTTTCGGGTTGATCCAAACCAACTTCTAAGGTATCGGGATTCACCCAATATCCGCCAAAACCTTGCAAGACTTCGACAAACATTGCGGCTAATCCTTCATATTGTTTGCCTTGCCACAAATAACCCCAGTTGACTTTGTCTTTCTCCTTCAAAGCTTTGGATATTTTCAGCAAATCTGCAAAAGTTTCTGGGGGATTAAATCCAGCTGACTTGAGTAAATCTTTGCGGTAGTAAAGCATTCCCACGTCAGAACGCATGGGAATCCGATACAACTTACCTTCATAACGCCCCCCATCCACATCTTTAGGTGAAAATACGGATAATTGCTCCTTGGTCATGCGATCGCTCAAATCCATTAACCAACCCGCAGCCGCAAATTTGGGTGTCCAAATCACATCCATATTCACCAAGTCATATGGAGAATCACCCAAAACAAAGGCGGAGGTGTACATATCTTCAATTAAATTTGTGGCATTAGGTCCTTCAATCACATTCACACGAATACCAGGATTTTTTGCCTCAAAGTCCTTGACTACTGTTTGCTTCCAGGTTTGAGCATCCGGTGCTGTCATCAGCAAATTGAGAACCACTGGCTGTTTAGTAAAGGCTGGTGGTACAGATATCAGGAGAATCCCTATGAGAACCGTAAAAAATATAACTATTGGAGATTTGAATTTTTGTGAAATTCTTGACATTAATTGCGATTTTGACGTTCGGAGATGCAGCATTATGTTTCAATTAGCAGAAATTTATCTACGATTTTCGTGATTTCAACAATCTAAATAGTTACCCAATATATAGCAATACGGTTCAGTTAATCATAATGGTAGGTTGGGTTGAGCCATAGGGAACCCAACAAACCTTTGATAACGTTGGGTTAAGGAACGCAAACCAACCTAAGCCAGTTTTAGTGTTTAGCCTGAAGTGAACTATATCGCAATATATGGAAACCCAGTTTGGTTTCTGAATTTACATCGACGTAAATAAACTAACCATTTATACAAGATCAAAGACAGATAATACAATGATTTTGACTTTTTACTCACCCCTAACTTGAAAATATGGAGTTCGGAGTTCGGAGTTCGGAGTTCGGAGTTCGGAGTTCGGAGTTCAGGAGTAGGGGCGGGGTTTCCCCGCCCAGAGTTAGGAAATTATTTTCATGCTTGGTTATGGGATTTGACCGTGGGGGACTAGCTTGAAAATAGTTAAGAAGGGCATAGTAGGGGCGCATTGCGTGCGCCCTTGAGGGCTTGGTTGCCTCTTGCAGAAAAGCGGGAGCTACCCTATGGCAAGCCGCTACAGGTCTACGGGCACGGGCTGAAAATTTTTTTCATCAGGACTGCCTCCTGCCGAGTGAACGAAAAAATATGTGGGAGAGCCAAGATACTTATCACTTATCACTTACGCTCACTCCAGCCTCCAGCTCTCGCGGCTTTCTTTAAAAAACTTAGCAATATAATCGTCTTGAATGACTCAATCAAAAATTGTAGCTAGATTAGAGGAGTTAGGCTGGTGAGGATAGCAATACAAAATGCTACAAGCAGAGCAAATATTACAAAATCGTTATCAATTACAACGCCAACTGGGTGATAATGGGATTCGGCAAACTTGGTTGGCTAAAGATTTACAGGCTAATAATGATCAACGCCAGCAAGTAGTAGTCAAACTCCTGGCTTTTGGGGGTACAGTACAGTGGGAAGATTTGAAACTGTTTGAAAGAGAGGTACAAATCCTCAAGCAGTTAAATCATCCCCGCATTCCTCAATATATCGATTATTTTTCCATAGATGACCGCAGTCTGTGGTTTGGCTTGGTGCAAGAATACATTCCTGGAGCATCTTTGAAAGAGATGTTAACCCAGGGCAAGCGATTTACAGAAAAACAAGTCAGGAAAGTTGCGATTGAAATTCTCAATATTCTCATTCATTTACACGAACTCAATCCCCCCGTACTGCACCGAGACATCAAACCAAGTAATTTAATCTGGGGGGAAGATAATCATATTTATTTAGTAGATTTTGGCGCGGTGCAAGATAAAGCGGCCAAGGAAGGAGTTACATTTACCGTAGTTGGTACCTATGGTTATGCACCGATGGAACAGTTTGGTGGTAAAGCGGTTCCAGCCTCAGATTTGTATGCTTTAGGAACAACCTTGATTCATTTACTTACAGGTACCTCCCCAGCAGAATTACCCGTGCGCGACTTACAAATTCAGTTCCGGGACTTGGTAAATATCAAACCTAGTTTTGCAGATTGGTTAGAGGATATCACCGAACCATCGGTAGAAAGACGAATCAGTAATGCCCGCGAAGCATTAGAAACCCTCAAAGCCAATCGTGTCTTCTCCCCCAGTTTATTACATACCACTCGCCAGCCAGTAGACAGCCGGGTGCAACTGAAAAAAAATCGCAAACAGTTATTAATTAAACTACCAATGCGATCGCAGTCTGCATTAGAAATTATATGCTCTGGTGGTACTCTGCTAATTATGGCTGTTATCGGACTAATAATGGTATTAATGATGATTACTGCGCTGTTTGCATCAGTTCCCCTATTGTTTTTAATTATCTTGATTCCAGTGTGTTTGGTATTTGTCCGATTTATCGATGGATTGTTAATAAATGCTTTTGGACACCAGCGCGTACATATAACTCCGGAACACTTTTCAGTTGAACTATGGTTGTTTAACCTTTGTCGTCAGCGTCAATTGGCTGCCACTGATTCCATTCAAGATGTATTTCAGAGTGTGATGTACATCACTAATAGAAGCTCCTTTCAGATGAATAATGTCAAAGAAGAAAAAGAAATGGTGACAATTCAAACCGATGAACAGCGTTACTCATTTGGTGTAGGCTTAAGTCCAATGGAATGTATTTGGTTAGCAAATGAAATTAAAGATTGGTTGCGTCGGTGAATTGATATCAAGTCCGGAAGTAAGCCCATAATAAAATAACCGTATAACCTTTGCGTCTTTGCGTGAGTTTTATCTTTTTGAGGGGGCTTGGGGGAGCTATAAAACCCCCACCACAATCTCAAGATTTGGTGGGGGAGGATGTCACTCAGGATATTTAAGCGGATATGAATGCAAACGCACAATTTCATGGATGTAATCAAGGCTCAGTTCTTTCCGTGCGGGGAAGCGTGATTGATGCCCAATTTGCCCAACACTTACCAGAATTAAATAGCCAACTACAAGCCGGGGAAGATGGCAACATCCCCGTTGAGGTTGTTACCCACATCAATTCCCAGGTAGTACGGGGAATTGCCCTCAAACCAACCACAGGGTTAGCCCGTGGTTCAGTAGTTTATGATACTGGTCATACTTTGCAAGTACCAGTAGGTAAGCGGCTACTGGGTAGAATGTTTAATCTATTTGGCGAAACCATTGACGGTAACGGTAAAATGACAGGGGGACAATGGCAATCTATCCATTCTAACCCCGTATCCTTGGTCAGGCGATCGACAACCTCAGAGATTCTCAAAACCGGAATTAAAGCCATTGATGTGCTTGCACCCTTGGAACGGGGCGGTAAAGCGGGATTGTTGGGAGGGGCTGGTGTTGGTAAAACTGTGCTAATTACCGAGATGATTCACAATATGGTGAAACAACATCAGGGGGTAAGCCTATTTTGCGGCATTGGGGAACGTTGTCGGGAAGCGGAGGAACTCTACCAAGAAATGCGGGCAGCAGGTGTATTAGAAAACACCGTTATGCTGTTTGGGCAGATGAATGAACCCCCCGGCGCTCGTTTTCGGGTAGGTCATGCGGCATTAACTATGGCCGAGTATTTCCGGGATACGGCTCAACAAGATGTATTGCTGTTGATTGATAATATTTTCCGGTTTATCCAAGCAGGGGCAGAGGTATCTGGTTTAATGGGGCACTTACCCTCACGGGTAGGTTATCAACCCAGTTTAGCCACGGAGTTGGCACAGTTGGAAGAAAGAATCTGCAATACTGCAACTGGTTCAATTACCTCGATTCAAGCAGTGTATATCCCCGCCGATGACTTTACCGATCCCGCAGCTGTGCATACATTCTCCCATTTGTCCGCTTCCATCGTATTATCACGTAAACGGGCAAGTGAAGGATTTTACCCAGCAGTGGATTTGTTGCAATCCAGTTCTAAAATGCTGATGCCCAGTATAGTAGGTAAAAGACACTACCGTACTGCCCAACAGGTACGACAAATACTGGCAAACTATGAAGAACTCAAAGATATTATTGCCATGTTGGGGTTAGAAGAATTATCTCCACAGGATAGACAGATTGTTTACCGGGCGAGGAGGCTAGAGAGATATTTAACCCAACCCTTCTTTTCCACCGAACAATTTACCGGGATGTCCGGAAAACTGGTAAAGTTAGAAGATGCCCTAGAAGGGTGCGATCGCATTCTCAATGATGAGTTTTCTGATTATCCAGAAAAAGCCCTCTATATGATTGGCTCTATTGACGAGGTGCAAAAGTCATGAAGCTGAAAGTGATTCTGCCTACTAAGATTCTGCTAGAGTCAGAAGTTAGCAAAGTCATTGCTGAGGCAGAGAATGGTAGCTTCTGTCTTTTACCACGTCACATTGACTTTGTTACCACCTTAGTACCAGGCATACTTGCTTTTGTTGGGGTAACAGGAGAAGAAAAGTTTCTAGCTTTAGATGAAGGCATTTTAGTCAAGCGAGGAGCAGAAGTATTAGTTTCTACCCAACGCGCAGTTCAGGGTAATGAACTGGAGATTTTGCAACAAACAGTGGAAAAACAATTTCGCGTGTTAGATGAAAGGGAAAAAATGACCCGTTCTGTTCTGGCAAAATTAGAAATTAGCAGTATTCGATCTTTTATAAATCTGGGAGAATAGGGGAGACAATTCAATTCAAAATTCAAAATTGGGGAATGTAGGTTAGGGAAAGTAATACCCCTTTGAAAAATCATTGCAACAGATGGAAGAAGCGAAAAGTTTATCCAGTAAATGTTTTACAATCTAAAATCCAAAATCTAAAATCCAAAATGGTATGGGGGGATAGATGCAGCAATGGACAGTGATAAATTACCAGGGAAAACTCATCGAAAAATCCAATTAGATTTTATAGGTAAAGTGGCAAACAAAGCAACTCGCAAGCTGAGAGCTAAAAGACAAAAAAAACAGGGTATTTGGTTTGGCTTGGGTATTCTCGGACTTGTGGGTTGGTCGATTGTGGTTCCTGCTTTATTAGGTATGGTATTAGGCAATTGGCTTGATAGGCGGTTCCCCAGCACTATATCCTGGACTTTAACACTAATGTTAGGGGGTTTAATTCTGGGGTGTATCAATGCATGGTATTGGGTAATGGGAGAACAAAAACAAATGGAGACATCTCGCACGGAAGCGTCTCAACAGCCATCAGAACAGGAGTCGAATCATGAGCGGTAATCTAGTTCTTCTTGCCGTGGCATTATTAGCGGGAATTGTGCTGGGATTATTATATTTTGGTGGACTGTGGATAACTGTGAATAAACTACCCACAGCATCTAACCCCCTACAACTAACATTATTAAGTTTTATTGCTAGGCTGGGTATCTGTTTAGCGTTCTTATACCTAATTATTGTTGAAGGTAAAGCATATGCGCCATTAAACGCCTTTGTATTTATTGTTACCTTCCTTCTGGTGCGGAACCTTATGGTACAGCGTTTGCAACCACAGAGTGAGGGAGTAGGGGCGGGGTTTCCCCGCCCGGAGGGAAGGAGTGAATGAGTGGGGGCGCAAGACTTGCGCCTTGGGGGGAAGGAGGTTTAATAATGCATGACTTTTGACTTCCCCTCCTAGGGTGCTCATAATTTATAACTTATTGAAGGCTATGCATATAAGTACTGACCAAATTACCTGGCAACTGGGACCTGTGGTATTAAATGCCACCCTTGTGTTTAGTTGGGTAGTGATGTTGCTATTGATAGTTGGTTCTTGGTTAATAACACGCAAGCTCTCAACCGGAACTAGCCTTTCCCGATGGCAGAATTTACTGGAAGTTTTGGTAATTGGACTGCGGGATCAAATTCGCCAAACTAGCGGACAAAATCCTGATCCCTATTTACCTTTTATTGGAACTCTATTCATTTTTATTGCTACGTCCAATCTACTGTCCATCATTCCCTTTTATAATCCACCCACAGCTTCTCTTTCCACCACAGCCGCACTTGCTGTCTGTGTGTTTTTTGCGGTTCCCTTCTTCGGCATTCGACAACAGGGAGTATTAGGTTATCTCCGACAATATCTAAAACCTACCCCCATTATGTTGCCCTTCAACATTATTGGTGAATTTTCCCGCACAATTGCCTTGGCGGTGCGTTTATTTGGTAATGTGATGAGTGGAGGCTTGATAGTTGCTATTCTCCTACTGCTGACTCCATTCTTGATACCAATACCAATACAACTTTTGGGACTTTTAACTGGTTTTATTCAAGCTTATATCTTTGCCATTCTTGCTGTTGTTTATATTGCTTCTGCAACTCAAGCCCATGAAAAAAAAGATGTAGACAATGGGACTTTACCCAGACTTTGACGAGTCGCGGTGTGAGCGATCGCCGTTGTTTAGATCCCCTCAAAAGTTAGCGATCGCTCATAACTCTGATCCAAATAAAATCTGCTGTATGTTATATCTCCAGAGTTATAGCGCCGGAGGATGACTCTTTGATACTTTATGATCAGTCAGTTTTGAGAGAAAAAAGTAAATGGATCGTGTCAGCCTGATTGGAATGATGTCAATTTTTGTGGCTGGGTTTACAATTGCCATTGGTTCCATTGCACCATCACTGGGAGAAGGACGAGCAGTAGCCCAAGCTTTGTCTGCTCTAGCTCAACAACCAGATGAGGCAAATACCATCACCCGCACCCTGTTTGTTGGTTTAGCCTTTATTGAATCAGTGGCTATTTACTGTTTTGTGATATCCCTAATTTTAATTTTTGCTAATCCCTTCTGGAATTATGTGATAGAAAAGGCAGGAGCCTAGTATTGTGGAAATCAATTGGTTGACTTTCATTGCCCAGATAGTCAATTTCCTGATTCTGGTAGCTTTACTACAACGGTTTTTGTATCGCCCGATCATTCAAGCAATGGATGAACGGGAGGAAACAATTTGCGATCGCTTGCTCGAAGCAGATGAAAAACGCCAAACCGCCCAAAAGGAAGCAGAACAATATCAGCAGATGCAGCAGGAGTTTGCACAAAAGCAAACAGAAATGCTGGCTGATGTCAAAGCGGAAGTAGAAACAGAACGTGCGGTGTTAATGCAGCAAGTGCGGGAGGACGTTGAAACCACCCGTTCTGCTTGGAAAACTACAATTAGCAGACAGCAAGATGCATTTCTGCAAGAATTACGCTATCGAGCAATGTTGCAAATTCAAACGTTCATCCGCCGTGCCTTACGTGATATTGCTGATACCCAACTGGAACAGCAAATAATTAATACCTTTATTAACCGCATTCAGAATTTATCAGCTGATGAAAGACAAGAATTGTCTACAGCAATAGCTGACCAAAAGAATAACTCTGGGATCGCTATATGTAGCGGTTTTGAAATTCCCGAAGAGTCTCGCCAAAGAATTATTGAGGTAATATGCGATCGCTTGTTAAAAAATATAGATTTGCATTTTGAAACTACCCCCCATTTAATCTGCGGTATCGAATTACGTGCCACAGGCAAGAGGATTGCTTGGAGTTTAGAGAACTATTTAGATAGTTTTGAGGAGAATCTATCTGCTGTGTTTGAAGAAGAAACGGCAGAAGGAGGAAGTTAGGAGTTAGGAGTTAGGAGTTCGGAGTTCGGAGTTCGGAGTGATGGAGTGATGAATTAAAGACTGTCAACTAACAACTAACAACTAACAACCATCAACCATCAACTAACAACTAACAACTAACAACCATCAACCATCACCCTAAACGATTATATAAATATCTTGAATTTTCCAAAGCTTATGAGCCAAGAAGAACAACTATTAGAATCCTTCTTAAATGACACTTTTACAACATTTGATGATGTACTCACCAGCCATCAGCCACAACTGGCCTCCCAAGAAATTGGTATTGTTAAATCTGTAGGTCAAGGGATCGCTAGGGTTGCAGGTTTACCTCAGGTTAAATCGGAAGAAGTGGTGCGCTTTGTCGGTAATGGTCTGGGTATGGTTTTTAACCTCGATCCCGATGAAGTAGGTATAATCCTACTAGACAAAAGCGAACATCTAAAAGCTGGTTACGAGGTGCGTCGGACGGGACGGGTTTTAGATGTACCCGTAGGTCGCACTTTACTGGGTCGAGTGATTGATCCCTTGGGAAGACCCCTAGATGGAGGGGGACCTGTGCGGAGTTCCCAACGCCGTCCGGCGGAACGAGAAGCACCGGGAATTATGGATCGCGCCCCGGTAACGGTACCCCTACAAACGGGGATCAAGGTTATAGATGCCCTGATCCCCATCGGTAGGGGTCAACGGGAATTAATTTTGGGCGATCGGCAAACGGGAAAAAGCTCTATTGCCCTAGATACAATTATTAACCAAAAGGGTAAAGGTGTAATTTGTATCTGGTGTGCCATTGGACAGCGTAGTTCTGCGGTGGCTAAGTTAATTGCCGATCTGCAAAAGTATGAGGCGATGGAATACTCTTTGGTAGTAGTAGCTGGGGGTGAAGAACCACCAGGGTTGCAATACATTGCTCCCTATGCTGCTACGGCGATGGGTGAGTATTTTATGGAACAGGGACGGGATGTTTTAATTATCTATGATGACCTGACTAGCCATGCTCGCGCCTATCGGGAACTATCTTTGCTATTACGTCGCCCTCCTGGTCGGGAAGCTTTCCCTGGTGATATTTTCTACATTCATTCCCGGTTGTTGGAACGCTCTACACACCTCAATTCCGAAGGGGGTGGTGGTTCCCTGACAGCTTTACCAATTCTGGAAACCGAAGCACAGAATATTTCTGCCTATATCCCCACTAATCTGATATCCATTACTGATGGGCAAATTTATCTTTCTCCCAACCTGTTCCAGAAAAATATTGTACCGGCGGTAGATGTGGGTAAATCAGTATCCCGCGTGGGGGGTAAAACCCAACTTCCTGCCTATCGGGCTGTCGCGGCAGATTTACGTCTATCTTACACCCAGTTTGAGGAATTAGAGGTTTTCTCCCGCTTTGGTACGCGGTTAGATGAAGCTACGCGCAAGACTTTGGAAAGGGGGCGACGAGTCCGGGAAATCCTCAAGCAGAACCAATATCAACCAATGCCTGTACCAGAACAGATTGCTGTGTTATTGGCTGTTACCTCAGGCTTATTTGATAACCTAGAAATTGGGTCAATCGCAGACGCGGAAAAGGCGATTATCCAAGCAGTGAGCCAGAAATTACCCGAAGTTTGCGATCGCATTGAGTCTGGGGAAAAGCTTAGTGATAATGATCGCACTGCCATACTGGATATTGCCAGGGAAGTGATCGAGGAAATATTACAAATCAATGTAGTGGACTCTACTGATTAATGTAAGTCCTTGGAGGAAAAATCATGACAGAATTTAACTGGATTACAGCCCTATGTGGGGGCATACTCATTGGTCTTAGTGCTACCCTATTGTTGCTATTCAATGGACGGATTGCCGGTATCAGTGGCATTTTCAATGGTGCGATCGCCTTTGCCAATGATAAAGCTTGGCGTTGGCTGTTTCTGATTGGCATGGTGCTTGGTGGGGTAATTTATGAGTATTTATTGGCACCAGAACCGACTCCAACTTCTGTATTTTCCCCTTGGGAAATGATTATCGGTGGCTTTCTAGTAGGTTTTGGCACACGCATGGGTAGTGGTTGTACTAGTGGTCATGGAGTATGTGGATTAGGTAGATTATCTCTTCGTTCCCTAGTCGCGGTGATTACATTCCTGACAACTGGCATAATGACAATTATTGTTATGCGTTACATATCATCTTTATGAAAATCTACATCCGTGGAGAGTCAAAAGGTATTGACTTGAAACATAGAGGTTAAATATGAAACAGAATTTAATTGCCTTAATTGCAGGCTTATTATTTGGTTTAGGACTGAGTATTTCCCAAATGATAGATCGCGATCGCGTCCTTGGCTTTCTGGATGTAACTGGGGTGTGGGACCCAACACTTTTATTTGTCTTAGCTGGAGCTGTGGCTGTAACATTAATTACGTTCCGGTTTGTACTACGCCGTTCCCATCCGTTATTTAGTAGTCAGTTTTATCTACCCACCAAACAAGATATTGACATACCTCTGGTTGCAGGGGCAGCCATTTTTGGTATGGGTTGGGGTATTGCTGGATACTGTCCCGGACCAAGTATTGTGGCGTTGGTATTGGGCATTTGGAATCCGGTTTTATTTGTAATTGCTTTGATTTTTGGTTCACTTACCTACAAATGGTACTCGACACGTAAAAATCGAGTTGAACTCACATCTTACACCAAGGAAAATTGATGTCTTTTTATCACTCAGTATTAACACTCGAAGCTTGATTGAGCGATAAGAGCCAACTAAAATAATGTAGCTTTATTGCGCCGCTTTCAAGTTTTTCATTGTTTATACGGATAGATACAAGATATGAGTAAACCAGCAAATAAAATTCTTTGTATTGGAGCTTCTACATATAATAAAAGAACACCCCAATCAATTAGTCAAGCACTAAAAAAAACTAATTTTTTAGATGATTGGGCTGTAATTTGGGCTGTGCATCAATAATGACTATGGAGTTCAAAAATGTTACTTTTAGACCCGAAAACACTCCAGCCTAAAGAAGACCAACGTATAGTTATTTATGATGTTACTTGGGAAGAATACGAGAAGTTATCTGATACGTTTGTTGATTCATTCCCCAGGATGACATATTTAGCAGGTACGCTAGAAATAGTAATGACTACATCCCCCGAAAACGAACGTCTGAAAAAAATTATTGCTCGCTTATTAGAAGCTTACGCTGAGGAAAAAAATATTAATTTAAATGGTTATGGTAATACCACCTTTCGCAACCAAGCAGCTAAAAAAGGTGCAGAACCAGATGAATGTTATTGTATAGGAGAACTTAATGAAGTTCCAGATATTGCAATAGAAATTGTCATCACCAGTGGGGGAATTGATAAATTAAAAGTTTATCAGGGTTTAGGAGTCAAGGAAGTTTGGTTTTGGGAAAATAAACAATTCACTTTTCATTACTTACCTCAACCGGATAGCAATTACATCAAAAGTACGCGCAGTCTGCTTTTACCAGATTTAGACCCAGTTTTGTTATCTAGCTTTGTGGAAGAAACAAATCAAACACAAGCAGTTAAAAAATATCGCCAAGCATTGCAACGGCAGTAAAATATAAATACACCCTTTGACCAAGGGATAATATCATGTATAAATACAATCCCTTACACTGTTTACCTTCCTCTGCAGAATTACCAGATTCTGACGATACACCCGTGGATAGCGAGCTACAAATATTAATACCCAACTTATTATTAGCCATTTTGTCAACAATTTGGCAAAACCGCGATGATTGGTATTTTGGCATTAACATGGGAGTTTATTACCAACCAAATCAAGATGCTATTGTTCCCGATGGTTTTTTGAGTTTGGGAGTAGAAAGATTTGTGGGAGAAAATGGGCGTTCTAGTTACGTACTTTGGGAAGAAGATAATATTCCTCCAATTTTAGCTATAGAAATTGTTTCCCAAACCTATAACGGTGAATACGAGCAAAAGAAAACAAATTATGCCGAATTAGGAATATTATATTACGTCATCTATGCACCAACACGCCTACGTCGCAAACGTCAAAGATTGGAAGTTTATCATTTAGTTAACGGTGAATATATTTTACAACCGGGTGATAAAATTTGGATGCCAGAAATAGGTTTAGGTATCGGACGTGAACGGGGAACCTATCAAGGAAAAATACGAGAATGGCTGTTTTGGTATGACGAAAATGGTAATAGATACCAAACACCAGAAGAAATAGTTGCGACACAACAACAGCAACTAGAGCAAACTCAACAACAACTTCAAGAACTTCTAGCAAGATTACAACAACAAGGTATTGATACCAATACACTTTAAAAAATAAGATTACCAAAATAAATTTACGATATTTTTGGGAAAAATTGCCGTGCTACCAAAACATCAAATATTATCCCATCCAAACATAATCAAAACATAAAATGTTACCTGCATTTTTGTTAAAATCAGATATCTTGGTGAAGGAGGAAAAGAATACTATATTTATGCAAAGGTACTACAAAATTTAAAAACCTATGAAAGCAAACAATATTAGACAGCAGATATTAGAACATCTTGAGGCATTACCCGGAGAACAAGTAAAAACTCTCCTCTTAACATGGCTAACGAATTCATCTGGGAACTTAGAAGATTTTGAGAAATTACTGACAAATCAATCTACCCAAATCACAGAAACATCATTTGAGTATGGTGAGATAGACTCAGCATTAAATTTTCAACCTCTCACTGAAGCCGAAATGGTTCGGCAAAGTAAATTAGCCCTCAAAGCCTACCGTCGTAAAGGTTCCGGAGTGGCGCATAACCGCGTGCGTGAATGGGCAGATAGCTTTCTCCCAAAAAATTATTCCCCTAAATAAAATATTATGCCCTCTCTTGATTACCTCCAGCGTAAAATTACCACCGCTCAAGAATTACAATCAGTAGTGAGGACAATGAAAGTGCTTTCTGCTGCGAGTATTCGTCAGTACGAACAGGCGGTAGAGTCATTAAAGCAATACACTCACACCATAGAGATGGGGTTGCAGATTATCTTGAGAGAACACCCCAAATCTGAAATCTCCAACTACGGTATAACCACCTCTCGAAGCCGCAGTATCAACCGTTGGGGATTAATTGTCTTTGGTTCAGAGCAAGGGATGTGCGGACAGTTTAACGAGCAGATTGCTCACTATGTATGGGAACAGACTAATCAACAACCGATACTAAACGCAGATTATAGTCTATTAACCATTGGTTCTAGGGTGATTCCTCCCTTAGAGACATCTGGACAAAAAATTACAGCCAGTTTTCCCATGCCTAGTTCCCTAGCAGGTATTACCCCTATGGTACAAGAACTGTTGCTATATATAGAAAATTGGCGTGAAGAGGAAAAAATAAATCAAATTATCCTATTTTACAACCATATTCATTCTAATAGTCTCTTTTATCCTCGTAAATTACAAATTTTGCCCATTGACCAAACATGGTTGCATAAATTAAAACAACGACAGTGGGATTCCCGTAGTTTACCTACTTTTACCATGGAGCGATCGCAATTATTTGCCGCCTTAATCCGCCAATATCTGTTTGTGTCCTTATATCGCGCCTTTGGTGAATCTTTGGCGAGTGAAAACGCCAGTCGTCTAGCTTCCATGCAAATGGCAGAACAAAATATTGACGAAAGATTAGCGGAATTTAATGCTCAATTTCAACAAGAGCGTCAAATTGCCATTACCGAAGAAATTATAGAAATTGTGGCGGGTACTGATGCCTTGGTGTTGTTAAATCCATAAAAAATAATATCATGTGCGGATGAATACTTATAAAACCTCACCCGCCTATGGCGCCCTCTCCTTAATAAGGAGAGGGAAAGATTTTTGCACAGCGAAAAGCGAGGGTGAGGTAAAAGAGGGTTGAAGTGAGTCAAATAGGAGTTATAGGTAATTAAGAGAACATGAATATTACAAAACAAATTGTTTATCACGTTAGAGACGGCTTAGTTGCAGATGAACCAACAACTAAACCGTCTCCAAAATAGAAAGGTACAACATCTAAAATTTCATGCCATCATACAGCAATTGTACCTGATGTTGTGCCCCTGGCATAATTTATTTTTTGTTTTTTGTTGCTCCCTAATCCTTAACTACGCTTCTACTACTCCCACAGGACAGCTGACATTGGTTCCACCCAAGCCGCAGTATCCACCAGGATTTTTGGCTAAATACTGCTGATGATAGCCTTCAGCATAGTAAAACTCCGGAGCGTCAAGAATTTCTGTGGTAATCTCACCATAACCCGCATCTTTGAGGGCTTGTTGATAAATCTCCTGGGATGCTTGCGCCGCCTGTTTTTGACTTTCGGAATATGCATAAATCCCAGAACGGTACTGAGTACCAACATCATTCCCTTGACGCATTCCTTGGGTGGGATTGTGGTTTTCCCAAAATACTTTCAGTAGTTCTGAGTAGCTAATTACCTGAGGATCAAATACAACCAGTACCACCTCATTATGCCCCGTCATACCCGTACAAACCTCTTGGTAAGTGGGGTTGGGGGTAATGCCCGCAGCATAACCTACAGCAGTGCTATAAACTCCCTGGAGCTGCCAAAATTTACGTTCCGCACCCCAAAAACACCCCATGCCAAACATTGCCTTTTCCATACCTCCGGGAAAAGGGGGTTTGAGTGGATTACTATTGACATAGTGCTGTGCCGGTACTGGCATAGTTTCCGCCCTTCCTGGTAAAGCTTCTGAGGGGGTAGGTAAGCTTAATTTTTTTTTGCCAAATCCAAATATCATGGTGGATACTAACTCTAATTTTTGTTACTAATCTTAACTATAATTAATATTTTAGAGATTATGACGGTGATTTTGGTTAAAAAAAACTAATACCAATTTCAAAAATGAATGGGACAGGTAGATTTTGGCAAACATTACTGTACCAGCTTTTTGCACTCTAAAATCCAAAATTGAATGATACAAACCCTACTTCATGCTTACACACCTCTAATTTTATGGACAACCCTAGGATTATTTGTATTTAGATTTTTTCCTCAGTGGTTTCCGCATTTGTTAGGTCGCTGTCTTTACTGGATAGGTATACCTTTAGAATTATTGGCATTATCCCGGCGAAATCATCTCGATGAGGTGAGCGACGGGGGTGGTTTTACCTTTTTAGTACCCATACTGACTGTAGGGGCACTAGCTATAGGTGCCATCGCTGCAATCTTAGCATTATGGATATGGCAACGCCTCGTCTGCAAAAGTCAGATTTGGGATGAACCATCCAACCGTGGTAGTTTCGTACTTGCCTCAGTATTAGGTAATACAGGGTTTATAGGTTTAGCGATCGCTCCCCATCTAGTAAATTCCGAAGCGATTACCTGGGCATTAGTATATAGTCTTACCCAAAATATTATTGGTACTTATGTATTTGGGGTTGCGATCGCTAGTTATTTCAGTCATACTCAAACTACTCATCGCTGGTGGAAGCAGCTCCAAGCAATTGTGAGTGTACCTTCTTTGTGGGCGTTTTTTATTGGCTATCTAACTAGGCAAGTACCATTACCAGAATTAATAGAATCAAGTCTGCAAGGATCTATTGATATTGTAATTCCCTGTGCCTTTATACTCACAGGTATTCGTTTGAGTCAGTTGCAGGGGTGGAAAAGTTTGCAACTATCCCTAGTTCCTGTTTTTCTGAAAGTTGGTTTAACACCATTGCTAGTAGCTTTATTTACAACCTTTTGTTTTGGTTTATCAGGCGATCGACGTTTTGCTATAGTATTAATGTCGGGGATGCCTTCGGCTTTTGCAGCTTTAATTTTGGCAGAAGAGTACAACCTCAATCGGGATTTAATCGCTAGTAGTATTTTTGTATCAATAGTGGCATTTGTGCTGGTGTTACCCCTGTGGATTGTAATGTTTGATTAAAACACAGTTGTTAATTATTTGCCGAAATAAAATAAAATATGATCAATCTGCTCGCTTTGTCATTCAAGGTAGAAGATTAATTTTTTGATACTTAATTAACTCCAACCCTGAGGTTATAGTTGAATCAAGTACAAGTTTATGTCTTGAAACCGGGTGTGACCCGTTCGCAATCTGCTAAGTATAAATACTTAAAAAATAGCGGCGAGTTGTACACAAGGAGACTGATAAGCCATACTAAGAGGAAACTAAATTAACATTTTTCAGATCAGTATACATTCATGAATAATTTAACAATTAACATTACTACAATTGCAGCTGAACTTATTTTAGTTGTTATCTTTTTCTTCCTGATTAATTGGTGCTTTGACAAACTGTATCGACAAATTATTAAAATTCCTTTACTGAAAAAATTCAACAACAGCGCATCAGTAATTCGTCGTAATTTTCGTGTTTGTCTCTTTTTTTTCAGTGGTATTTTGTCGTTAGCAATAATTGGAATTAATGGATATCTTGTCTATCAAGGCGAAAATGTTCGAGACTATAGTTTACAGCTCATCAATCAAATTCCCACAAAGTTTTGGACAGCCCTTGGCTTACGTATCGTCAAAAGTCTAGGGGCAATTCTGGCAACAAGTATTGCGTTGCGAATTTTTAACCCTTTGCTAGATAAAGTATCGAGATATGCTCAAAATTTTGATCAAATTGCTGGCAATGATGAGAGCATTGCCACATTCTTTAACACCTTAAAAAAGAATATTAATAGTGCAGCTTGGATTGGGGTCGCGATTCTTTGCGCTCAATTTCTAATTCTCCCGCCTGTTATTACTAAATATTTATACGTCCTGCTACGAATTTATCTGATTATCTCCATTGGGCTACTAATTTTTAAAGTAGTTGCTGTTATTATTGATAGCCTGGATGCCCTCAGCGTTAAATATTCCAGTCCAGATAATTTCTTGCGATTTTATGACCAGTTCCGACATATAATTCCTTTTTTCAAGCGTTGTTTGGAATATATTATTTATGTTCTTATGGCAACTCTTGTTGTTCAGCAGGTTGATTTTATTGCCAATTTTGCTAGTTGGGGAGTAGTTGGAATTAAATTAATTTCAATCTTTTTATTGAGTCGAATACTCATCTCAATTGCTTCCTTAATTGTTGAAGAATTATTAATAAAATCGCAAAATTTAACAGAAGCTCAACAACAAAGACGGGAGACAATAGCCCCTCTAATCAAAAGTATTGTCAAATATTTTATTTATTTTGGGGCAGGGGTTTTAATGCTGGAAACAATTGGGATGAATCCAGGACCAATTTTAGCTGGTGCAGGGATTTTGGGTTTAGCTGTAGGTCTGGGAGCGCAAAATCTAATTAATGATATTGTATCGGGTTTCTTTATCCTATTTGAAAATTATTATTTAGTGGGAGATTATATCGAAACAGATAAAGCATCAGGATATGTGGAAGCTATTGAATTGAGAACAACACGCATTCGTCATCTCCTCGGACAAGTCTACATCGTGCGTAATGGAGATATTGCCTCAGTTACCAACTTTTCTAAAGGTTTTGTTTATGCCTATGTTGAGGTTGGTGTTGATTACGATAGCAATCTAAATCGCGTTCAGGAAATTATCGAAACTGTTGGTCGTCAACTGAAAGAAAAAAACAGCGATATTCTGGAACCGACAAAAGTGGACGGAATTAAAGAATTTGGCGATATTCGCTTATCCATTTTCACAATCACAAAGGTTAAACCAGGTAGACACGTGCAAGTCAAACGAACTTTGAGAAAACTTTTGAAAGAAGCATTCGATCGCGAAGGAATTTATATTCCTATTGGGGAAACCACAGATAAACCTGACTGGGCAGGGCAAAGTTCCTCACGGAATAACAATGTAACTGAAAAATAATTAAATTAGTAGGGTGGGCAATGCCCACCCTACTCAAATTTATTTTTAATTATTGATTCCTTTCATGCTTTGTTGATATTTTTCTGGATCAGTTCTCAGAAGCACATGAAGAGAATCGATGCCCTCTTTTTCTAATAGCTCTAAAATTGATAGATTCAATTGTTTTTCAACATCAAAGTAGATATTATCATCATTCACAAATAACTTCATTTTAATCACGCGGGCATTCTCTTCAATGCTGGAAAAACGAACTGCATATGACTTCCATAAGCCATCCATAGACTTGAGAATCTCTTCAATTCCATCACAAATCCTAGCTGTTTGCTGTGATGAAATTCCGTCAATTTTGAGAGTGAAATTCAGTCCCCACTTTAACTCTTCACCAGGGTTTTGCGACCAATTTTCCACAATTCCGGTAATCATTTTGGAATTGGGCATTTTGACGATGGAACCCCAATCAGCTATATGAAGAGTTGTACTTCTGAATCCGACCTTTAGTACCTCCGCAAAACCATTTACTCCTGACACTCCTATCCAGTCACCTTCTTTATACAGATTATCGGAGTAGATAATGACTGTACAGAACCAGTCATAAACAATATCCTTGAATAACAAACCTAAGGTAATCCCTGCTCCTCCTAGCAGACCTACCAGCGCTCCGATGGATCTCCCTAAGAATATCTCAGTTACCTTGATAGCGATCGCAATAATAGCTATTGCTTGAAAAATCTTGGGCAGGAAGGGTCTGAGCAACTCGTCCAGCTCTGTATCTGTACGTAGCAATGAGTTGGCAACTATCTGTCCCAATATTGAAGCACTACGGTAGATAATATAGGCAACTATAAAAATAAAGATGATATTAAGAATTGAGTCTGCTGTTTCACCCAATTTAGGTCCTAGGTCATCTGACAGAATAATCCTTACTATCCATAGTCCACCCAGAAAAATCAGCAAGCTTAGGGATGGCTTGAGAACGCTGACCAATTCATCATCCAGGGTGGTCTCGGTTTTACGAGTTAGGCGTTCAACAGTCTTGATCATGATTGCCGTGAAAACTCGCCTAAATATCTGTGTCAGGGTGAGGACAACAATAACGGCAATAATCTTACCTACCGGTATGCCAGAAAAATCAAAATTTTGAATGAACTTCCAAACCGCTTCCATTGCAATTTAATATCTTACATATTGAGAAAATAAGTGTACATCAGTTTCCCGTGGTTATACAGAGTGGTTACAGAATTTTAACAAAAACAATTGCCCAGACTTAAACCGCTCGTATAAATCTGGACATATCTACCAATACATAAACATATCTAGACATTTACGTTTGTAATCTTAGTCCAAAGTCCTAAAACTACAGGGATCAACGGCAATCCCTCTATTCCCTCAAAAGCATTGGGAATTACTTTTCTTGCTATATTCATACTTCCATTAATATCAGCATTGATTACTTGATCAGTGGAAGTTTTATATAAACCGCGCTTTACACGCTTACCACTAAATACAGGTTTCACCGTTAATTTCAAGGTGATAACGGTAACATCGGATACCGTATTCGCTCAATCGCGCCATCTTTTGAGTTTTTTGTGCCGACTTAACTTAGATCCCATTAATATGGGAAATTATCTGCTCGAAAGCTAATTGCGTAATGAGTTCTTCTAATATACCAAAAACAATTGGTTCAATTTATTGTGTAGGTCGTAATTATGCTGACCACGCAAAGGAACTAAACAATCCAGTACCCACAGAGCCTATAATTTTCACAAAATCCCCCGCCTGCATTGTCCCATTTGAAGGAAAGATATTTTTACCTGATAATTTAGGACGATGTGATTACGAAACTGAGATTGCCATACAACTTGGTGCTGACTTGTATCAGGCAAAGCAAAGTCAGGTTTTGCAGGCAATTAGTTACGTTGGTATTGCTTTAGATTTGACTCTTCGTGATAAGCAAAGTGAACTGAAGGCTAAAAAGCATCCTTGGGATCTAGCAAAAAGTTTTGTAAACGCTTGTCCATTGTCAAAATTCCGTCAGTTGAATCACAGCCAAGAAATAGAAGAACTGGAAATCAAACTGGAAGTGAATGGTGAAGTTCGCCAACAAGGTTCTACTAAACAAATGCTATTTTCAATTCCCGATCTGATTGCTTTCATTTTTCGACGTAAATAAAATGCTTTTTTTCCAGTAGCTGCTGATGCAATATTGGCAAATCGATTCAGATGAAAAGCTGGAAAAATTTGTATTTGAAATAGTGAACATCTGTGAATAATTGCCTCCTATGGAGTACTCTGGAATTGTGTGAGTCATTTTACACCCATCTGAGAGGATGTTGGAAAGTATTAAACTTTTCTTCAAAGACTTACCAACTGGCATATCTTTTCTGTAGGGAAGGCAAAATGCGGTATTGCCGTTGGGTGACCCTACAAGAATATTTGAACTTAACAAGCAACAATCACCAATTGTGAGATGCAGCTTTAGTCCTAGATAGCTATCTATAATCCATGTAATAAGCCCTTGTCCTTGATAGCCTGCATCAACCTAAATACAACTAAATACAAACCAACCTCGAATTAGCGATCGCACAAACGCTGATTTGTCATTTCCCTAATTCTATGTGGGGATGAAACAAGAATCTCCTGTCAATCCTTACGAATTGACGGAGAGAGTGTCACTCTTTACTTGCAAGAATAATTTTCTTACTCCAGCTCCATCGGATTCATAAACTGTCAACTCAGCCCTCCATGAGAAAATCTCACAACCTGCCCATGAAAAACCTCACCCTCGCTTTTTGCTAGACAAAAATCTTTCCCTCTCCTTATTAAGGAGAGGGATGTCCGCTCTTGTCAGAGTGAGGTTTTTTCAAGCTAGTGCTTTGTCCCATTAATTTTGACGAGTCGCGGGTGCGAACGATCCCCGACTTCTATCCTAGGAATTGCTACAATGTGCGGATATTGATTCAGAAGTCGGGGATCACCTTAACTAGCCCCCCACGGTCAAATCCCACAACCTGCAGATGAAAATATCTCTTACCTGTTCCCTGTTCCCTGTTCCCTGTTCCCTGTTCCCTGTTCCCTATTCTCAAGCTAGTTGGATATGATTTAGACATAGTCATTGCAACTTTGTCGTATTTTTATCTACTGACAAAATATCATAACTTGAGGTGGTTTTGACTTGACAAACATTCTCTGAGATAATTTGAAGAAAAATTATGTAATTAATTTTGTCTAACTACTTGTATTGGTGGAGCGGAATTTTGGCATAGAGTAATGACTTGAAATATTTACGAAACTCGGTTATGTTATTTTATACTTGTTGGGCGCACAAAGTTTAATAAAAATTAATATATCAATCATCAAAATAAATGATTTTCTTCACAAATACTTGGCATAAAATTTTAACCACTACAGGAATGGCTATTCTCGCCTCCTCAATTTATTTGAATGATGCAAAAGCTCAATCTTTACCTCAGCAAGAAAATTTATTGATAGCTCAAACCTTTGGTGGGATAGAAAGAAAAATATCCCTTTCAGAAGTACCACTTCCTGTTATGGCTTCCGTAAAACTTGTGACTGGTGGTGAGCCAAAAGAAGCAGGAGTAGAGATGAAATCAGACGGTTCTATAGTCTATGAAATAGGTGGTCAAAACCAACAAGGTTTTAAATTCTTAGTAGATGCCACTCCCGACGGCAAAATTATTGAAGTTGACGAAGAAATAGAACGTAGTGCCGTTCCTGAAAATGCCATGAAAGCACTCAAGCAGTGGGCACCAAATGCCCAAATTGTCAGTACCTGGCGAAGTACTCGTTTAGGTGAATTTGTCTATGAAATTGTTATGAATAATGGTTTCTGGTTTGAAATTTATCTTGATGATAAGAAGGTTACAAAGGTCACTATTAATCCATCATCATAATGAAAAATCAGATTATGAAGACCTTTGCAATTATTAATTGGCAACCAGTTGTAGCTGCCACAGTCACTGCAACAACCATTATTTCTACCACCAGTCCTGTTTTTGCTCAATTACTTAAAGGTGCAGGTGCTTCTTTTCCTCAACCTCTTTACGAGCGTTATATAGCAGAATACGAACAAGAAACAGGTAAAAAATTTAAATACACAGCCATCGGTAGTGGTGGGGGGATTCGTTTATTCACGAATAAATCTGTAGACTTTGGTGCTACTACTTTAATTCCTACTCCCATTGAACAAAATCAAATGGAAGATGGGTTACTGATGGTACCAACTGGGGGAGGTGCATTAGCCATTGTTTATAATTTACAAAACGTAACTACTGATATTAAGTTATCTCGGAAAAAGTTGGCAAAAATATTCACTGGTGAAATTGGTAATTGGAGACAGGTTAATCCCCGCTTACCAGATAAAAGAATTCAGGTAGTGGTTCGTTCTGATAGTAGCGGTACTAGTTTTATGTTGACTAAATACCTGAGTCAGATTACCAAGGGAAAAATAACAGCAAGTCGAAAACCTAAATGGGGGTTTGAGGTTTTTGCTGCTCGTCCTCAAGACAGTGGAGTGGCTGGAGAAGTGCGGCGAATTGATGGAGCTATTGGTTACGTGCAAACAAGCGTTGCCCTAGCAAATAATCTGCCTATAGCTAGGATTGAAAATCAAGCTGGTCGTTACGTGAGACCAACTTTAAAACAAACCAAAAAAGCCCTAGCTAATGTCAAGTTTAAAGATGATTTTACTACTGAAGATATTAACGATCCAAAAGATGGTTATCCCTTAGTCAGTTTAACTTGGTTACTAATTAATAAAAAGTATACTAATCAAGATATGTTAACAGCAACTAAGGATTTGTTGACATGGATTTTAACTAAAGGTCAAGAATTTAATGAAGAACTACAGTACACAAAAATTCCCCAAGATATTGCTAAAAAAGTGATTGAAACTGCTAATAATGAATTGAAGTTTCGTCCCTATTGATTCGTCCCTATTGAAAAATTATATGGCTATATTTAAAAATTACTTAATTAAGATATCATATTAGCCTATTATGCTAGTCCTGAAAACTTTATTTTTCAGTCGATTATATTTGTGCGAGGAGAAGCTAGTAAAAAATTATGAACAAAGTGGCAGTGTCGTTGCCCCTAACTTCAGTCATACTGGGTTGTAAATTGCTAATTGTACCTCCAGTCTTAGGGCAAGCAGTTCCTGGTCATAATCCAGTCTTAAAGTCTCAAATAACTCCAAACTTATCAGAGAGTGATATAGAGAAGGCGCAGCAAATAGTTGATTCGGAAAACACTGCTGTTAAGCAGATTAAACCAATTAACGAAGTTAGTACCAGAAATCAATATCTGCGTCCATCATCTGTAATAAATTTTAAATCAAATTCTCTCAGTAATTCCAATTTAATTCCTATCACCTTGGGTTCTCAATTATCCCCTGGGAATTCAGAATCTAAAGTTAAAGAAATTCTTATTAATGACAAACTACAAGCACAAATCGAACAATATAACCAACCTCCTGATTCTTTAGATCCTTACAAACGCAATCGCTTGCCATCCAACAGACTGGGTGACCGAGTCATTGATGTAAATCAGTTAGAGGATGTCACTCCTGACCATTGGGCTTATGAAGCACTGCGTAACTTAGTAGAAAAATACCGCTGTATTAATGGTTCTGGTGCAAGAACTTTTAATGGGAATCGGGCGATGACCCGTTATGAATTTGCTGCGGGGTTGAATACTTGCCTGTTAAGAATTAGGCGTTCACTTGATAGTTTGAACAATAAACTTTCTAGCCAGGAAGACTTGGCAACATTAAAAAGGCTGCAAGGAGAATTTGCCGAGGAATTGGCTGCTATACAAGCTAAAGTTGATGCTCAAGACAGACAGATATCTTTTCTAGAAGAACGCAATTTTTCTCCTACTACAATTTTACGGGGACAAGTCTCTTTTTTAGCTGCCAGTGTATTTGGCGGGAACAAAGCTGTTTCTTCTGGGGAAAGTCCGACAGAAGATTTGGATTCTAATGTCACCTTTGCTGGTAGAGTAGCATTAAACTTGGATACCAGTTTTACAGGCAAAGACCTATTACGTACCAGACTGGAAGCCGGAAGTATAAACGGGTTAGGCAGCAGTGTCACTGGCACAGCAATGACGCAGATAGCTGGTGCTACCAATACAGGTAATAATGTCAGACTTGGCAAATTATTTTATCGCTTTCCTCTAGGGGACAAGACTTTAGTTTATCTGGCAGCAGCCCGTCAGTCCTCTAGTGATTTTGTTCCCGCTCTGAATCCCGCCTCAACTATATCCGTATTTGGTTTTTACAATCCTATCTACGATCTTGGTTTTGGTGCTGGTGGGGGAGTTTACTATCAATTAACCGATGAAATTGGTGCTGGATTAACTTATTATACTAGTTCTAATGCCAGTCCCGAGCCAGGAAAAGGTTTATTCAATGGTGATTATACAGCTTTAGGTCAAATCACATTTACACCCTCTGACCGATTGGGTATTGTTTTCAGCTATGCCCATTATTATTCCCCTCAACCTGGTTCAACCAACAATATTACCAGTTTTACCGGCAGTCAATTCGCTCAATTACCTTTTGGAGCCAATACAGCTACTTCTAGTGACAATTTTAATTTAGCAGCTTCCTATCAAATTAGCGATCGCTTAAAGCTAGGAGGTTGGATTGGTTATTTTCATGCCGTTGCTGAATCTTCTGCATCTGACTTGAATAATGGTTTTAATGTTTCTCAAGGTTCCGATGCAGATATCTGGACTTGGGCTTTTACTGCTTCATTATCCGATCTAGGCAAACTTGGTAGCAGTTTAAATTTTATTTTTGGGATGCCCCCGAAGCTAACTGATAATGATATTTCTGGGCGACGGGATAATGATACTTCTTATCATATTGAACTTTCTTACAAATACCCAATCACTGAGCGGGTATTTGTTACTCCTGGATTTTTTGTAATTACGAATCCCGAACACAATGCAAAAAATGATACTATCTGGGTAGGAGTTTTACGCACTACCTTTAACTTTTAAGGGGGGTGAATGAAAAAATGTGTGGGAGAGCAAGATAGTTATTAAGGTACGAGTTTATACCATTTATCCATGAAGTTGCACTTAATATTAAACTCACGCAAAGGCGCGAAGACGTTAAGCATCATTATGATTAAGTGCATTGTTACAGAGAATTGGTATTAGCACCTACAAAAAAGACGTGCTGTACAATCACCTTCAGTTACATACACCTGATAAAATCAGGAAATGTTTGATAATGTCTGCAAATTTCTCGCTGAAAACTTTAGTCGTGATTTTGCTGGGTGGTTGTTGGGAGAACCGATTGGACTGACAAAATTGAGTCCAACTGAGTTGTTGGTACAACCAATTCGCGCTGATGCT
>JAAUYI010098337.1_pt1 | contig 32268 bp, 27 predicted proteins | sample 7278041 | NCBI WGS metagenome assembly JAAUYI01 (sample SAMN14350216, study PRJNA611818) | marine sediment metagenome | isolation source: surface marine sediment (0.6m) | place: French Polynesia: Moorea | collected 2018-08
CCATTGGGCTCCGATAACTATAACATTAGCCAAGGGTTTATTAATAAGCTAAAGTTTACACAAACTACTATTATGATTAGTAGTAGTGTAGGATGTCAACCTTAATTGACTTGATAGTTAGACAAATTTTGCTCTCTTAACTACTCACAATAGAGCTTTTGCATAAATAAATTCAAGGGAAGGATACGACAAGGGAGATAAAGGGAAAATTGCTCCCCACACTCCCGAATTTTCCTCCACCGCTTACTTTAGCACTTACGCAAAAAGTCTAATTATATTAACTTGCAAGCCCGCGAGCTAAAGCAACACGGGCATCAGACAATAATCAAAATTTTTTAACTAGTTTTAAGCTATTTGCAAACTTCTTAGAAAATCCTGATTTTCCCAGTAGCCAATACTAGGTGGCTCCTCTTCTTCAGAGGAAGCATTTGTTTCCAGTGCTGGGACTAACATCGAATCTTTTGTTCTGACAATCATTGTGCCTTTAGCCAAGGCATCTCGCCATTGACAACCAGTTCGCCAAGCACAGAATTTAGTTGTACTCCAACGAGGATTGGGTGGAAAGCCGATAAAACCAGAGCGTAGAGCAGGATGATTTTCTGGTGAAATAGTTGTAGACGCAGTAACTTTTTCTGTTAACTCAACTATCATGAGGTTGCGACTTTGAATGGATTTAAACACAGACTTCACCCCCTTTATTTCTAGTTAAAATGTTATTCTATATACATTCTATTCCTTGTATTGCAAAATGTTAAGGGTTAGATGTTAGTAATAAGAACAATATTGCTCAATAAGAAGTAACTTATTGCTTATTCCCCAAAACGATATCCTTTGCCATAAACAGTATGAATAAGCTGTTTATCGGCATTTTTCTCTATTTTACGCCTTAATAGCCTAACTAAAGCAGCTAGAACATTACTACTAGGTTTTTCACCATCTTTCCATAAATACTGATATATTTCTTGATGGGTTAGTAGTTGTCCAGGATGAGCCATAAACAATTCCAGCAGTTGAATTTCTTTTTCTGATAGACTAATGGCTTTTCCTTGGCGGTAAACTAGCTGATTTTCGCTGTCTAGTTCTAAGTCTGCTACTTTCAATGACGTCAAGGGGAGTTCTTTTGTTTCTCGATGAGATGTTTCTGATTTTTCTAAAGTCTGAGTTTCCCAGTTAGGCGATCGCCTGAGTAAAGCCCTAACCCTAGCGAGTAATTCTCGTAACTCAAAAGGTTTAACTAAATAATCGTCTGCCCCTGCATCTAAACCGAGAACGCGATCGTCAATGGTGTCTTTTGCTGTCAGAAAGAGAACAGGAGTAGTAAGGGAATGCGATCGCAATTCTTGGCAAAGTTCAACTCCTGATTGTTGAGGTAACATCCAATCAAGAATTAATAAGTCATAATTGTTTTTTAAGGCTAGTTCTTTTCCTGTTGCGCCATTATCTGCTACTTCTACTTGATAACCTTCACGAGATAAAACTTGACTCAAAGGTTCGGTTAATTCCGCTTCATCATCAACTAAAAGAATTTTCATGAGATTGTTGATAGTTAATTTGTTGATAGAGATTAAAGCTCATCAACATTAGGTATAGTTTCTACTTCTTGGCTAGCTGCATCTTTCCATAACTGCATTTCTGGCAGTTGCCAAATGGTATCTGCATAAGCTTGTTCTACAGGATTTAGTTCGACACCATAGGTGACAAATCGAGAGACAACTGGGGCAAACATGGCATCGGCAATAGTAAAGTTGCCAAATAGAAAATTGCCATTACGACCGAAAAGTTGACGACAATCTCGCCAAATAGTCTTAATTCGCTCAATATCTGCTTGTACTTGTGGATTCATACCTAACCCAAGTAAATTTGCTCTAATGTTCATAGGCATACAGTTACGAAGGGCGTTAAACCCAGCGTGCATCTCATTACTGACAGAACGAGCGATCGCTCTAGCTTGATTATCTTGAGGCCAAAGGTTAGCATCAAAAATCTCAGCAATGTACTCGCAAATAGCCAAAGATTCCCACACAGTAATATCGCCATGATGTAAAACTGGTACTTTTCCTGCTGGCGAATGTTCGAGTAACTTCTGCTTACTTTCTGGAGTATCAAGGGGAATGCAGATTTCTCTAAAGTCTAACCCAATTTTTTTCATCGCCAGCCAGGGACGTAAGGACCAAGAGGAATAATTTTTATTACCAATAACTAAGGTAAGCTGGTTCATAGTCAGTAATTTTTACTCTTAATCAATTTCAATTAGGTTTTTCTTGTCTATGATTACTATTGCCTTACCCAAGGGCGCACTCTTAACTGATAGTATCAACTTGTTTAAAAATATAGGTCTAGATTTTAGTGCTTTTTTAGATAAGAGCAATCGCCAACTACAGATTAGCGATCCTACTAATACCGCTAAAGCATTACTAGTTAGAGCGCAAGATGTCCCTGTCTATATAGAATACGGTCAAGCTCAGTTGGGCATAGTTGGTTATGATGTCTTGAAAGAGAAACAGCCAAGCGTAGCTAATTTAGCCGATCTCAAATTTGGTTATTGTCGGATGTCGGTAGCTGTACCTAAAGCTAGTCCTTATCGTAGTTCAGTAGAATTACCACCCCATGGTAGGGTTGCTTCTAAATCTGTTAATTGTGCCAGAGATTATTTTCGCAGTATCGATTTACCTGTAGAGATAGTACCTTTGTATGGATCTGTGGAGTTAGGACCAATTACAGGAATGTCTGAAGCGATCGTCGATCTAGTTTCTACAGGTCGTACTCTTAAAGAAAATGGCTTAATTGAAATTGATGTTCTTTACGAAAGCACGGCTAGATTGATTGCTCACCCTTTGAGCTATCGTCTTAATACAGATAACTTATCTGATTGGATTGCTAAATTGAGAGTGGCTTTGCTGACTAGTTGTGATTGATTGTCTTTAAATTAGGACAGAACAATCTAGTATTACAGGCAAAACTTTAAAAATATTCTTTATCTTAGAGTGCAATTGAAAAAACTATCTCTTTGATTTTATTCAGGAGATAGCTTGGATAGGAATTTTCGCTTAAAAGTTATGATACCAAAGCAAAACATTGCTTGACTTCTTCTAAATCAATTCCAAATAATTTTCGTAATTCCCCTACTGTTTTATTTTCATGAACTTTAAAATCTAAATGATTAAGATTTTTTATCTTAAGTTTTCTACCATAGTTGAATGCTATGTCAAATAACTTAAATTGTTCTCGATTAAACTTATATTGTTTAGGATAAAATACGCTAGATAAAAATTTAAAGACTGCTAAGTGAAATCGATTGGTTTTAACATCGCTACCCATCGTAAAGCCAACTACGAAAGCTTCGTCCAATACAGATATGTCTCGGTCTAGCAAAATATGCAAACAATCATGATTATAGAGATTAATTTTACCAGGTAGAGGGAAGATGCTATCCGGGTTTTCTAACAACCAAACCAGAAAAGGGATATCTGATTGTTCATCACCATTGATTTTCTGAAGACACTCTTTAAGAGTAAGGGTAGATTTATGAACATTATAATTATAATTAGGTTTTACTGTAGTAACCATTTATAAATCCCAAAACTATCAACAAATATAAATAAAGAAGCAGAATAAGCTATTAAAGTTTTGTCTTTCATAAGTATGCTAGACATAAGCATTTGGATAGAACTAAGGGCTAAAAAAATGAATCCATATCCACTAGAGTTTGTATTGGAAGCGAGTATTACGCCTCCTGCTAGAGCAAAAAAACTACTCGATAATTTTAAAAAATCGGTTGTATGATATTTACTTATTTTTTTGTTTTTGGGTTTTATGGTTTTTATTTTCATTTTTTAGTCTACCTATACCAAGTAAAAAAAATGAAAAGCAGATAATAATAAATAATATTCCTAAATTTCTAATTAATGGATGTTGAAAATCATTTGAATTAGATTGTGCTTTTCAATTAATATACTAGTAACTTAATTGAAAAAGGTAAATTGTAAGAATCTCTGAATGAATGTATAAAATTCTTCTTAAGTATAAAATATATATATGAAAAACAGGTAAAGACCTAGCAAAATAGTAGTTATGATCTAAGTAAAAAAGATTAATTATTATAATATTTATTGATAGTAGTCTCAGAAAATAGTACGTTTTTATGGGAATATAATTAGAGTGTTGACAAGAGAAAATCACTTTTTTCTGAGAAAAAAACTTAAAACTAGAAATAGAGAAATTTTTTCTGATTAAAAGTAGAAAGATTAAACTTAGCCATTCAATTCTTTGAGAGGCATTATGGCTTAAGTTGAATTCACATCTCAGACATTTGCTCAAAGTTGAGCAAAGCTATGGCAGACCGATACAACCAATAAGCTAGAATCAACAATGAGGAGAAACAGCTTTTTGTTGTACTTCGCTCACCTTAATTAGTTATTTGCTCCTAGACTTGTCTATGGGGGAATTTTCATAAAATAGAATTCAGTTATCATCAGTAGTAAACAAATACTATGAATTCACCAATCCAAGCTGTTCAAGCTCCCTACAGGGGAGATGCCTTTTATAAAACCCCACCCCCAGACTTACAGTCTCTCTTACTTAAAGAGCGAATTGTTTATCTGGGCATGCCCTTATTTTCTTCAGATGATGTCAAAAGAAGATCGGGTATAGATGTAACTGAGTTAATTATTGCTCAACTACTCTACTTACAATTTGACAATCCAGAAAAGCCAATATACTTCTACATCAATTCTACTGGTACTCCTTGGTATCCAGAATATGGTTTTTATGGTTATGAAACAGAAGCTTTTGCTATTTGCGATACTTTGAACTACATTAAGCCTCCCGTCCATACTATCTGTATCGGTCAGGCTATGGGGACAGCAGCTATGATTTTGTCGTCTGGAACTAAAGGCTGTCGTGCTAGTTTACCCCACGCTACGATTGTACTCAATCAACCCCGCAGTGGAACCAGAGGTCAGGCGACAGATATCCAAATCCGCGCTCAAGAAGTACTTGTTAATAAAAGAAGTACTCTAGAGATCCTCTCTAAAAATACTGGTCAATCGATCGATAAGATTGCTAAAGATACAGATAGAACTTTCTATATGACACCCGATCAAGCCAAAGAATATGGATTGATCGATCGAGTTCTTGAAAGTAGTAAAGAGTTACCTAAAGCTTTGAGTTCTGTTAGTTAGTTTGCAGTTTAATTAAAGAAAAAGTAAAAATTATGCCTATTGGTATTCCTCAAGTTCCCTATCGTTTTCCTGGTGGTCAATACGAGCAATGGATTAGTATTTACAATCGTCTTAGCCTTGAAAGAATTTTATTTTTGGGGCAAGAAGTAACTGATGGTTTAGCTAATGCTCTTGTGGCACAACTTCTCTATTTAGATTCTGACGATCCCAGTAAACCAATTTACATGTATATCAACTCTCCTGGGGGTTCAGTAACTGCTGGTTTAGCAATTTACGATACCATGCAGCATATTAAGTCAGAAGTAGTGACTATTTGTGTCGGTTTAGCTGCTTCAATGGGTGCATTTTTACTAGCTGGAGGCACTAAGGGAAAACGTTTAGCACTACCTCACTCCAGAATTATGATCCACCAACCCTTGGGAGGGACTCAAGGACGTTCTCAAGCTACAGATATCGAAATTGAGGCTAGAGAAATTCTGCGGATGCGCGATCAACTAAATCAAATGTTGGCACATCATACAGGACAACCTCTAGAAAAAATTGAGAAAGATACAGATCGTGATTATTTCATGTCGGCAGAAGAAGCCAAAGAATATGGTTTAATCGACAAGGTAATTGAAGAAAGACCTGTTTAAAATTAGCTATTAGTTTTCAGCCATCAGCTTTCAGCTAAAAAACTCAAAGCTGATAGCTAAAACTATTAAAGACTAGCTCCGCGAAAGTTGGGGAATAGAAATGTCTACTGTTTGGACTTTTGCTCCTAAATTATTGATTGAAGAGCCTATTTCTCTTGTGTTACCAACAATTAGGGTTACGAGTTTCTCTGGTTGTAGATATTTTTGAGCCACTCTTTGAATATCTTCTACAGTTGTTGCTTTAACTCCTTCTTGGTACTGAAAAATAAAATCCGCAGGATAATCATAGTATTCATAACGCATCAAACGGGATAGGGTTTGGCTCGGATTTTGAAAATTAAATACAAAGGAATTAAGAATTGATTCTTTAGCATTAGCTAGTTCTTCCTCTGTAATAGGAGTACTACGCAGTTTCTTAATTTCGCTGACAATAGATTTAACGAACGGTACAGTAGCATCTGTTCTGGTTTGTCCTCCTGCAAAAAATGTTCCTTGATAATCGTAATGAGGATTCCAGACTCCGTAAACACTATAAGCGAGTCCCTGGCGTGAGCGAACTTCATCGAACAAGCGTCCACCAAAACCATTCATTACTCCATTTAAGACACTCAGTTGTGGATAATCAGGGTTTTTGAGTGTACCCCCTATATGTCCAAGTAAGATATTGCTTTGAGTTAAATCAGGTCGATCGATAGTAAAGATACCACCCTCATGTTTTTGAGTAACATCAGGAGGATTTAATTGGGGAGATATTGATAAAGCTTGCCAATCAGCAAAGGTCTCTTCAATTAATGCTTTCATAGCTGTTGACTCAAAGTCTCCTACAATACCCATAATAATGCTATCTGGACGAATATATTGTTGATAGAAACTTACGATGTCCTCACGAGCAATATTATTCAAAGTATCGTATTCTACTGTACGAGCATAAGGGCTTTTTTCCCCATAGATTAACTTATTAAACTCTCTGCGGGCAATATCTCCAGGGTTATCGTTCCGACGAGCGATCGCTCCTTCTTGTTGTCTTTTGGCTAAAACTATTTGTTCTTCCGCAAAAGCAGGTTCACGAATTACCTCCGCATAGAGTTTAAATACTGTTTCTAGATCTTCGGTAAGACTACTAAAACTGGCATCAGCAGAAGTATTGCCTATTTGTGTTTCGATGCTAGCAGCTTTTTGTTCTAGAAGACTATTTAATCGTTTAGCAGAATGGGATTCAGTACCACCACTACGCATTACTGTACCTACTAGTTGCGCTAATCCTACTTTATCGGCAGGCTCATAACGAGAACCAGTACGAATTAAAGCTTTTCCTTCTACTAGAGGCAAATCGTGGTCTTCAACCAGATAAACTACCATGCCATTATCCAACTGGTAGCGTTCGTATTGTGGCAGTTGTACCTCTGGTGGTGGAGAAAATTCTAATTCTGTATAATGCTTGGGAGTTTGTGCTGTTGCCGGTAAACGAAGGAAGAATAACGCCAAAACTGTTATTATTCCTAAATTTAGCCAGTTAATTATCTTTTTTGATTTACTTTTACTCATAATTTACTCATAAGTTTAGATTTAGGTTGTATTATTAATTTTCTAGAAAATTAGCAAAACTTGCTTTTATTAATCTATCCTTCTCAGCTTTCCCACTTCCTCTGCTTTGATCGCGGATACCAGTTATCTGTTACACCGTCTTGTTAACGAGGTGTAACAAGTGACTTGATTGAAATTGTAATCTATTAGCGGATAAGTATATTTTATGAGGGTGCAGACCAATATAGCTCGTATATACTCGATAAGAATTAAATTGCAATGAGTATCAGGAAAATTTAGCTCATGTCTCAACCAGTAATTTATATGGCGATTACTAGTCATGGTTTTGGTCATGCTGTCCGTGTTTCATCTGTAGCAGCTATATTACAAGAATTAGCTCCTGAAATTGAACTTATTTTTGCTACTACTGCACCACAATGGTTATTAGAGTCTTATATTCAGAGTAATTTTCGCTATCATTCCCGTATTTTTGATGTAGGGGTAATTCAAAGCGATAGTTTAACTATGGATAAGAAAGCTACTTTAGCTAAAATGCAGCAAATTTATGCAGAAAGAAATTCAATTATTGCTGAAGAAGTTGATTTTATTCAGAAAAACAATGTTGGGTTAATTTTAGCTGATATTCCTCCTTTAGCTGTTTCTATTGCTCAAGCTGCTGGTATTCCTTGTTGGATGATGAGTAATTTTGGCTGGGATTTTATTTATCGTTCTTGGGGAGAAGATTTTTTAGAAATTGTGACATGGATTGAAGAATGTTATCAACAATGCGATCGCTTGTTTCGTTTACCTTTATCTGAACCAATGAGTGCTTTTAAACATATTACTGATGTTGGTTTAACTGGTGGTATACCTCGTTATAGTGAAGCAGAGCTACGAGCCAAATTTGGGATTACTGCCCCTAAAGAAAAAACTATTTTGCTTACTTTTGGTGGTTTAGGGCTGCAAGCTATCCCCTATGATAATTTACAACAATTTCTTGACTGGCAATTTATTACTTTTGATCGCCACGCCGTCAATCTACCTAACTTAATCAAGGTAACAGGCAACTTCTATCGTCCTGTAGATTTTATGGCTATTTGTGGACGGGTAATTTCTAAACCAGGATATAGTACTTTTGCGGAAGCTTTACTATGGGAAGTACCTATTGTTTCTCTAACCCGCGAAGATTTTGCTGAATCTCCTATTCTTTTAGAAGGTATTAAGGACTACTCTTATCATCAAATTGTCTCCGCAGAAGAGTTCTTCCAGGGAAATTGGGATTTCCTGAGACAACAATGTCAATCTCCTCGTCAACCAGATTCCCTAGCGAAAAACGGCGCAGAAACCATAGCTAAATCTATCATTGATTACTTAAAATCTAGTAGCTAATAGCTTCTCCAAATCTTAAAATTGTCTTAACTCAAACCAAGGTTAATTACGCTTTTTCCGACAACATTTTCATAAAAGTATCTAGATCTGGTAAAGATGGTTGGGCACCATTTTTGGTTACAGACAATGCCCCTGCAATATTGCCCCATTCTACTGCTTCTCTGAGAGATTTCCCAGAGGCTAAAGCAGCAGCCAAAGCACCATTAAAAGCGTCTCCTGCTGCTACTGCATCTACTACCTTAACGGGGATAGGTTTAACCCAAAAACTTTCTTCTTGTGTACTGCAAAAAGCTCCTTGATTACCCAAAGTAATTATCACTTTTCTAGCACCCATTTGGTGTAAAAAAGTTGCTGCTTGCCTAGCGGTGGTTACTCCATCTACCGTAAAACCTACTAGTTGACTTGCTTCTATCTCATTAGGAGTAATAATATCAACTAGTTGATATAGCTCATCTGGTAAATTAGATTTAGCTGGAGCAGGATCGAGAATGAGACAACAACCACTAGCGCGAGCGTCCCTTGCAGCAGCTAAAATGCTAGATAAGGGTACTCCCAGTTCGAGCATTACTACCTTGGTTTTTGGTAATAAAGCTCTAAGTTGAGCTAGTTCTGGTTCGCCTACTAAACGATTCGCTCCAGCAGCACAGGTGATGGTATTTTGCCCCTGTTCATCTACCGTGATCGAGGCTATTCCCGAGTGAGTATGAGGATTAATGGTGATTTTATCCGTCTTTACTCCTGCTGTTTTTAAATTTTGTAGTAGAGTTTGACCAAAACTATCATCACCAATTTGACCAATCAAATGAACTGGAATACCAAGTTTAGCTAGGGCTACGGCTTGGTTAGCTGCTTTACCTCCAGTAGAGATGAAAAAGCGATTACCAATTACTGTCTCCCCTTTAACTGGTAAATGGGAAACCTCTACTACTAAGTCTATATTGATACTGCCAAAGACAACGACGCTCATGCTCTTGATATCTGAAAATTAAATGCTGTTGGCTGAATTGTTTCTAATAAGGTTAGTTTCAATAAGTTATGTTGCAATTTTAGCCTGCACTAAATTATCTTCCCATTTCTTAAGAAAAACCCACCAATTATATAGGAAAATGTCTGGATACTACGATAGCAATTATCTATCAATAGGAGGTTTAAGTGGGCGTAAAAACTGTTAATCATTTTACCTCTGAACTGACAAATAGCTTCAAACAGCTACAAAGTAAATTGCGCGATCGCTGGCAAAGTATTGATACTTTTGACCAGGATGATTATGACATACTAGTTGTTCCTTCTTATAGCATCGATCAGTACGTTGGGCAAAAAGTCCCAGGATTTTTACATTATGAAGAAAGATTACTATTTTCTCTAATCCGTTTGCGAAATCCTCATACCAGGGTAATCTATGTTACCGCACTTCCTCTCTGTCCAATTATTATCGATTATTATTTACAGCTACTACCTGGTATTCCTTTTTCTCATGCCCGCGATCGCCTACTCCTACTAAGTACCTACGATGCTTCTCTTAAGCCTTTAACTCAAAAAATCCTCGATCGCCCTCGTTTGGTAGATAAGATTCGCTGCGCTTTAAGACCAGATAAAGCTTTCATGGTTTGTTTTAATTCTACTGAACTGGAACAAGAACTATCGATAAAATTAGGAATTCCTTTACTAGCTTCCTCTCCTGATTTACTTTACTGGGGTTCAAAAAGCGGTAGTCGGACAATTTTTGCTGATTGTGCTATTCCTCACCCTGATGGTAGTCCTTTAGTAAACAATCTTGAAGATTTATTACAAGAAATCTTCAATCTTTGGACAAGACAACCACAACTCAAAAGAATAGTAATAAAGCTTAATGAAGGTTTTTCTGGAGAAGGCAACGCTATTCTTAATCTAACTTCAATTAAAGACTATGCGCCCCATCAAGTAGGTAAAAATGAGACTCTTAAGGCATTGGCAGATCAATTAGAAAAATTAAGTTTTCAGGCAGAAGGAGAAACTTGGGCAAGCTTTAGCACCCGTATTCCCGAATTAGGAGCAATTGTCGAAGCTTTTATCGAAGGAGAAGAAAAGCGATCTCCAAGTGTTCAAGGGTACATCTCACCCTCAGGAGAAGTAGAAATTCTCTCTACTCACGATCAGATTTTAGGCGGTGCAGATGGTCAAATTTACCTTGGTTGTTATTTTCCTGCTGCTGCTGACTATCGACTTCAACTTCAGGATTTAGGTATCAAAGTAGGACAAGCTTTAGCAGCTAAAGGAGCAATGGAACGTTTTGGCGTAGATTTTATTACTGTTCGTCAGCCTGGTACTGATGTCTGGGATATTCAGGCGATCGAAATTAATTTACGTAAAGGTGGTACAACTCACCCCTTTATGACCCTCAAATTTTTAACTAATGGTAATTACAATTACGCTACGGGTCAATTTTTAAGTCAACAAGGTCAGCCCAAATATTATATTGCTTCTGATAATTTACAAAAAGAACAATATCGCGGGTTATTGCCTAATGACCTAATGGATATTATTGCTCAGGAACGATTACATTTTGATAGCAGTACCCGTACTGGTAGTGTTTTTCACCTGATGGGAGCATTATCAGAATTTGGCAAATTAGGTTTAACCAGTATTGGTAATTCCCGCGCACAAGCTCAAGAAATTTACGATCGCGTTGAAGATGTCTTGGATCAAGAAACAGGGATGATAGATGAATCAAAGCAACTCTCCAGTTTGCCTATTAGTTGGGAAGGGGCAAGGAAAGATTCTTGATTATCGTGTCGATTAAATTTTTTTAATTAGGCAGTAGTAATGTGAATTGTTTCTCGTATTCTAGAGTTCTTAAAAATAATTTGGATTTTGGATAAGAACTGTTGAGAGCAATTTGAGACTTTAATGAGTCAATTTTTTTAACTTCTACTGCATCACCATTTTTAATAATTAAATCTGGTGGATAGTTTTTATTCCCTAGCCAAGAAAAAGTTTCACTATAAATTTTAGCTTTACGACCCAGATTAGTTTCAGTAAGTGTATTGGCAAAAGCATCTTTGATAAATTCTTCGAGTGCATCACCAACTGCATTAATTCTATTATTACTGGTGCTTTTATAGTGACTGAGTAGATCTGGTATGGGATTATTAAGAATATTGACGATCGCCTGCAGGATATTAGTCATAAATACCAAAACTCAGTCACACTAACTTAACACACAATACTAATTAACTAATTCTGAATTAAATTCATTAAAAGATCGACGTTTCAATTCTACAGACTCATCCCGAGGTAAGAGATCGAATACCTCTCTCAAAACATCGTCTACTTCTTCGTAAGGGATTTGTCCAGATTTATCAAGCACTATTTCCCCTTGTTGATTTAATACTACAGTTTGCGGTACTCTTCCTTGATAGTAATATCCAGGTTCCTCTAATGTGTAACTGGATTTCAAAGGAATAGAATCAACAGTAATAGGAATAATACTAGCATTGCGCTCATAGTACTCCTGTAATCGGGAAACTACTCCTGAAAATTGTTTACAATCGCTGCTATCGTCTACATAAAAAACTAAGATAGTTGGCATTTTACGCTGGAGAGATTCAGCTAAACTAAGACGAGGAGGTACTAAAGAGCCATTACCAGCGAACAGAATATAAATATTGCCTTCATAGCGATCGTCGTCTATCTTAGCGTAGGCTGGATGAGTTTGCCATAAAGGTAAGCTAATTAAAGCAATTAAGAGAGGTAGAAGACAAAATTTAACTAAAAATTGCCGTCTGGTTGGCTGTTTTATCTTGCTTGAAAGTATAGATCTTAATTTAGCCCAAATCATGTTCTAATTTTTTTATTTGATGTAGTTTTTGCGGTATCAAGATTTATTATCTAATGTTTAGACAACAATCTTCAGAAGATACTTGATATGACCGCTAAAATTCGCTAACTATAAAAAAAGACAAAATTAGCTAGATAGACGCAAGATAGGGTGACTCAAGACAAACAAACCAATAGGGTTAAAACTCAATCAATGCCAGCACAAACACGACTGGCGAATACATATTACAGTCTTTTGGGGCTACACCCATCAGCTTCTATGATCGAAATTCGTCGTAGTTACCGCCAACTAAGTAAGAAGTATCATCCTGATACAACTAAGTTTTCGGCAACAGTAGCTAAAGCCAAATTTCAGCAATTAAACGAAGCCTATGCTACCCTGAGTAATCCAGAAAGGCGATCGCTATACGACCTCAAAATCGGTTATTCTCGTATTAATGTTATTCAAGCTCCTCCTGAGTGGGAACAATCTTCAAGGGAAAAATGGTCAACTACAGCCTATCTAGACCCTACCGATCGTCCTCTTTCTTCTGGAGAAATTTTTGTGCTAGTGCTTCTTGGTATTACTTTTGTTGGTTGTCTGTGTTTAGTCTTAGGGGTTGCCTATTTACGTGGTGTGCCTCTGTAAATCGTTTATACTATCTTTGATTAATTATTTCGATAATATGTATGGTGTTACCTGACGCACAAACCCCTTTATACAGTCATCCTTTACCTGATATAGAGAAATGGCTTGCTGAACTTGGCTGTAGGCAAGACAAAGATAATCTTCATTGTTGGCATGTAGAAAAACCAGACTGGAAAGCAGAGATTTGTCTAGAGATTGAAGAATTGACTGTCCGTTATTTCAAGGTCAAAGAAGCAGAAACTATTAGTTATTCTGAGATTACAGAAACAAAAGTAGATTTAACTCGCTCGTTCAAATATTCTCTTAGTCGCCAAGATATTGAAGCAGCAGTTTTTTCTGGTCCTTAACTATCAAGATGGCGGTTCTCAAATCGCTGAGTTACAAAGTTTTTTGTTTTAAGGCAGGAGTGGGAGGTATCTCATTAAGCTGAGAAACGCTATATTTCTCAAATCTTGGCTTTTTTATCGTTTCAACGGGTTTTTATTTTGTGCTGCTGCGTTAACTGTTAACTCAATTCTTTTTAATCTCGTTTCTGAACGTCTAGCACTCTGAATCCAAAAGAGAATATTTTTTTTAGATGTGTTGCTAAATCGAGCAAAATATTGATTAGCAGTTTTATTGGTTTCCAAGGCTTGCTCTAAATCTAGAGGAACTATTAGAGCTTCGACCTCATCTAGCACGTTCCACGAGCCATCTTGCTTGGCTATTGCTATTTTTTCTAGTCCACCCTCCCTCATCAAACCTTGTTCTGTAAGTTCTTGAACATATTGCTTATTTAATTTCGACCAGACGCTTTTGGATTTGCGGGGGGTAAATATTTGCTGATAACGTTCTTCATCTAAGGATTTGACCTTACTGTCAATCCAACCAAAACATAAAGCTTCTTTTACTGCTTCTGGGTAACGAATACTGGGTTTGCCACTTTTGACTTTGTAGTAAACTAGCCATACTCCAGTAGAGATAGAGTGGTTTTCTTGTAACCATTCTCGCCATTCTTGACGATTTGCAGCATAAAAAGTGTCTAGTTGTTTATGAGATTTTGGCATAAGCTAAACTTTACCGAAGCGTCTTTCGCGTTGTTGATAGGCAAGTAAAGCTTTGTGAAATTCTCCACGATCGAAATCGGGCCATAGAGTTTGAGTAACATAGATTTCAGCGTAAGCCATTTGCCATAATAAGAAATTACTTAGGCGCATTTCCCCGCTAGTACGAATAAGTAAATCAGGGTGAATAATACCTTGGGTATAAAGATGATTTTCAAAAATAGCTTCGTTAATTTCTTCTGGTTGTAGACTACCCTCTTTAACTAGAGAAGCGATCGCTCTACAGGCTTGAATAATTTCTTCCCGTCCACCATAATTTGTGGCTACCGTAAATTGGATACTAGAATTATTTTCCGTATCCTTCATCGATTTTTCAATTTGTTTCTGGAGAGATTGGGGTAAGGCAGATAAATTACCTACAAAACGAATTCTGACATCTTCTGCCATCATTTCATTTAGTTCTCTTTGTAAGACTCTCTCAAACAAAGTCATTAAAAACTGGACTTCTTCCATCGGTCTACCCCAATTTTCTGTAGAAAAAGCGTAGGCAGTCAGAGCCGGTACTCCCCAATCTTTACAGCAGCGAAGTAAGTCCTTAAGGGAATCTACTCCTCGCTGATGACCCATAATTCGAGGTTTTCCCCTTCGTTTTGCCCAACGACCATTTCCATCCATAATTACCGCTACATGCTGGGGTAGACGGCTTTGTTCTAAATCGACAGGTAATTTTTGTAAAGCAATTGGCTTAGCAGTCATTATCTAAATAATGAATTAATCCTATTAATTCTCCATTAGACTTTATCAATAAAATTTCTCTAAATTATTTTTTTTCTTGAGAAGTTGATGAAGGCAGACGCAAAATACGCTTTAATATAATGCGACCTTGAAAACCAATTTTGCGACTAATGCGTACTGCATCTCTTTCTACTGTAGGCGAAAATCTAGCTTGAAGTAACTCTTTTAGTTTACTACTAGTTAGAGGTCGATTTAGACTACCTTTTTCAGCTAAGGAAATTGACCCTGTTTCTTCAGAAACAACAATGCATAAACAGTTTTCCACTCTTTCTGTTATTCCCATGGCTGCACGATGGCGAGTTCCTAGCTGACGAGATGCTGTCCGTTCTGATAAGGGTAAAATAACTGCTGCCGAAACTATGCGAGAACCACGAATTAGAACAGAACCATCATGTAATAATGTCGTAGTCTGAAAAATAGTTTGCAATAATTCTTTAGACACTTCGGCATTGAGACTTACCCCTGGAGAAACAAAATCTTCTTCTTCCAAAGAGCCACTTGTTTCCAACAAAATTAAAGCTCCTGTTCGATTTTGGGATAATTCTTTAACGGCATCAACAATCTGATCGATCACACTATCTGGTTGAGCACTTGGTCTTCCCGAAGACTTAAATAGTTGAATTATCTCTCCTCGACCAATTTGTTCGAGAAAACGACGGAATTGGGACTGGAAAATAACTGCCATAGCTACCGCAGCACCTAAAACTAATTTTTCGAGGAGAAACCCCAGTAAGTTTAGTTCTAGTCTTCTGCTAACTACAGTGGCTAACATCAGTAAAATAAACCCTCTCACCATCCATAAACTACGTCTTTCTCCCTCTCCGATTACGAGAAGAAGAATATAACTCAAGGCAAGAACCAATCCAATGTCAACGGCATAAGGTAGCCAAGAGGGTATCCAACTCAAGTCAGGAACAAAACCCGACGACTCCATTATTTTTTGTACTTAAGCTAGAAATTAATTTGCACAATATATCTTGTATTGTGTATCCAAGACACAGTTAAGACTATCGACCTTAATCATCATAAGCGATCGCTTTATAAATACCCAGGTATTATTAGAATAAGAAAACGCTTATTGTTTGACTGGGTAACACTTGTCACCGCAGGCACTACCGTAAAACGACGGTGTCTTCTTACGAAGTTTGCTCAAGTCGGGAAACCCGCCCAACGCAACTTCGCGCTGCGGTGACTGCTAAATCCTCAAAAAGAATCTTTTCTTACTCTAGACTAATCAGTCTTTCTGGTAAGCGATCTTGCACCAGTAAGTCTTGGTAAGTTTCTCGCTTTAAAATCAGATTAGCTTCACCTTGGTGAACCAAAACTGCTGCGGGACGACCAATACGATTGTAATTGGATGCCATGCTGTAGTTATAAGCACCAGTACTCAAGACAACCAGGATATCTCCTGGCTCTACAAGAGGAAGCAAAGCATCTTTAATTAGTACATCGCCAGACTCACAGTGTTTACCTGCTACGGTAATCTTTTCTGTTAGTGGTGCCGACATACGATTAGCGACTACTGCTCGATAGAGAGACTGATAAGTAATCGGGCGAGGATTATCTGACATTCCCCCATCAACGGAAATATAGGTACGAAGTTCAGGAATTTCCTTCCTACTCCCTATAGTATAAGCAGTTACGCAAGCAGAACCAATTAGCGATCGCCCAGGTTCGGCAATCAACTTAGGTAGAGGCAACTGGTATTGATGACAAGCTGACTCTACAGCTTTACCTACTGCTTTGACCCATTCCTCAATTGTAGGTGGATCGTCGGCTTCAGTATAACGAATACCTAACCCACCGCCAACATTCAATTCTTCGATCGGCAGATTATAGGCTTGAGATGTTTTCAGCCATTCGACTAAAACACCTGCTAAGTCTTGGTGGGGTTGTTGCTCAAAAATTTGTGAACCAATATGAGCGTGTAAACCAATGCAATTTATTTGAGGTTTTTGGGTGAGATAATTAAAAACTTCTTCTAATTGATTCGGATCAAAACCAAATTTACTATCTAAATGACCAGTACGAATATATTCATGGGTATGACATTCAATCCCAGGGGTAAGGCGTAGCATAATACGAGCGTTTTGGAATTCACTTTCGCTTACTATAGCTGAAAGAGTTTGTAGTTCCAGCCAGTTATCGACGATAATAGTACAACCACAATCAAGAGCATATTTTAGTTCTTCAGTGGATTTATTATTACCGTGGAAGTAAATGCGATCGCTCTTTACTCCTGCTTGGAGGGTTGTGTATAGTTCGCCTCCTGAGACAACATCAAACCCTAAACCTTCGCTGTCAATAATTCGACACACAGCTAAGCAACTCCAAGCTTTAGAAGCGTAGATAACTTGAGATTCACCACCATAATATTTTTTGAAGTTGTCTCGATACTCACGGCAAGATGTTCTCAGGGTTTCTTCGTCTAAAATATACAGAGGAGAACCAAATTGCTCAACTAATTTACTCAGATCGCAGCCACCAATTTCTAGACAGTCACTACTGTTTACTTTGGCGGTTAGAGGGAGTAAAACTTGATTAGGAGAAGACGAGTTTTGATTAGATAAATAGCGATGTCCAGAGTTTTCTTGGCTGATATCTGTCGTTACCATGGTGTAGTTTTGATTCAGTTGATTATTTAAGTTATTGGTTGAATACTACTGATAAACAAAAAGTCTATCTTTTTAAGTGTACAATCAGGGATTGTGAAATTATTAACTATTAAGCCGATCACCTCCGAACTTGTTTCCAGGGCAGTTGAATTAGACAAATTGTGTTTTGGTGGACTGTGGACCAAAGAAGCTTACTCTAGGGAAATAGATAGTCCTAAAAGTAGTTTACTGATTTTGTCCTGCCAAGAAGCAACAGAGACAGTAGCAGCAAATAAGCTAAAAAATGACAATTATAGCTCTAAGATTATTGGCATTGGCTGTTTATGGGCAATTGTTGATGAGGCTCATATTACCCTGTTGGGAATTCATCCCCAATATCGAGGGCAAAAATTGGGACAGTTAATGTTATTGACTTTACTTAAAGACGCTGTCGATCGCCAGCTAAAATGGGCAACTTTAGAAGTGAGTGTTAATAATAAGGCAGCTATTTCTCTATATCAAAAATTTGGCTTTGAGGTGGCAGGAAAACGCAAAAACTATTATCCAACTACGGGAGAAGATGCCTTGGTTTTGTGGCTGAAAGGATTGGATCGACCAGAATTACCTGAAAAATTATCTAGGTGGCAGAGACAGATAAATCAAAGTCTTAATCAGTATTGCTGGCAACAGAAAAAAGATAATTTTTATTATTAGCTGAAACAAGAAATTAGTACATCCTGAGGCTGTGTTAGAATCAGCTTACAAGGGCAAGCAGCAGGTGATGGATAATAGGTCATGTTTGAACGCTTCACAGAAAAAGCCATTAAGGTGATTATGCTAGCCCAGGAGGAAGCACGCCGCCTGGGACACAATTTTGTTGGCACAGAACAAATTCTTCTGGGTCTAATTGGTGAAGGAACTGGTGTCGCAGCCAAAGTACTTAAATCTATGGGTGTCAATTTAAAGGACGCACGGATTGAAGTCGAAAAAATTATTGGTCGCGGTTCTGGTTTTGTGGCGGTGGAAATTCCTTTCACCCCCAGAGCCAAAAGAGTTCTGGAGCTTTCTTTAGAAGAAGCTCGCCAGCTAGGACACAATTATATTGGCACGGAACATCTACTTCTCGGTTTAATCAGAGAAGGAGAAGGAGTAGCAGCCAGAGTCCTAGAAAACTTGGGAGTTGACTTATCTAAAGTCAGAACTCAAGTGATTAGAATGCTAGGAGAAACAGCAGAAGTTGGTGCTCCTACAGGGGGGGGTGGTAGAAATAAAACCCCAACCCTAGATGAATTTGGTTCTAATCTGACTCAGATGGCATCTGAAAGTAAGCTCGATCCAGTTGTCGGTAGACAAAAGGAAATTGAGCGTGTAATCCAAATTTTGGGTCGCCGAACTAAAAACAACCCAGTTCTCATCGGAGAACCAGGGGTGGGTAAAACAGCGATCGCTGAAGGTTTGGCACAACGGATTGCTAATAAAGATATTCCCGATATTCTCGAAGAAAAACGAGTTGTTACTCTCGATATTGGCTTGCTAGTAGCAGGAACTAAATATCGAGGTGAATTTGAAGAACGACTCAAAAAAATCATGGATGAAATTCGCCAAGCAGGAAATGTCATCCTGGTAATTGACGAAGTTCACACCCTGATTGGTGCAGGGGCAGCAGAGGGCGCAATCGATGCAGCGAATATCCTCAAGCCAGCTTTGGCAAGAGGAGAACTACAATGTATTGGCGCTACAACTCTAGATGAGTATCGTAAACACATCGAGAGAGATGCAGCCCTAGAGCGTCGTTTCCAGCCCGTAATGGTTGGTGAACCTTCTGTAGAAGAAACTATAGAAATTCTTTATGGTTTGCGGGAACGTTATGAACAACACCATAAACTGAAAATTTTAGATGAAGCTTTAGAAGCAGCAGCTAAATTATCAGACCGCTACATTAGCGATCGCTATCTACCAGACAAAGCTATTGACTTGATTGATGAAGCGGGTTCAAGAGTCCGTCTAATTAACTCTCAACTGCCTCCCGCAGCTAAAGAGTTAGACAAAGAACTCAGAGAAGTCCTCAAGCAAAAAGACGATGCTGTTCGTTCTCAAGACTTCGATCAAGCAGGAGAACTACGCGATCGCGAAATGGAAATTAAAGAGCAAATTCGCTCGATAGCTTCTTCAAAACAAACTGAAGGAGAAGGAGGAGATGATTCTCCTTTTGTTGATTCAGAAGAAATCGCTCACATCGTTGCTTCTTGGACTGGCGTACCAGTTAACAAAATTACTGAATCTGAATCAGAAAAACTTCTACACATGGAGGATACTCTCCATCAGCGCATTATTGGTCAAGAAGATGCAGTTAAAGCCGTATCTCGCGCTATTCGTCGCGCTAGAGTAGGCTTGAAAAATCCTAACCGTCCCATTGCTAGTTTTATTTTCTCTGGACCTACTGGAGTCGGTAAAACTGAATTAACTAAAGCTTTAGCAGCTTATTTCTTTGGTTCAGAAGAGGCAATGATTCGCCTCGATATGTCTGAATACATGGAAAGACACACTGTTTCTAAGTTAATTGGTTCTCCTCCTGGTTATGTTGGCTACAATGAAGGCGGTCAACTGACTGAAGCAGTACGTCGTCGTCCTTACACTGTGGTGCTATTTGACGAAATCGAAAAAGCACATCCAGATATCTTTAATATGCTGCTGCAGATTTTAGAGGACGGTCGTCTTACTGACGCTAAAGGCAGAACTGTAGACTTCAAAAATACCCTGCTCATCATGACCTCGAATATCGGTTCTAAGGTCATTGAAAAAGGTGGCGGTGGTCTTGGTTTTGAATTTGCTGATAATGAAGCTGAATCTCAGTACAATCGTATTAAATCTCTAGTTAACGAAGAACTGAAAAACTACTTCCGTCCTGAATTCCTTAACCGTCTAGATGAAATTATTGTCTTCCGTCAATTGAACAAAGAAGAAGTCAAAGATATTGCCGAAATCTTACTCAAAGAAGTCTTTGCTCGCCTGACAGAACAAGAAATCACTCTAGAAGTTACTGATAAATTCAAGGAACGTTTGATCGAAGAAGGATTCAATCCTGCTTATGGCGCACGTCCTTTGCGTAGAGCAATTATGCGCTTGTTAGAGGATGTATTAGCTGAGGAAATCCTTTCTGGTCGCGTTGGCGAAGGAGATGTCGCGATGGTAGACGTAGATGAAGAAGGCAAAATTAAGGTAATTCCCCAAAAGACAGAACCTGAATTGTTACCTTCATCGTAAATTCTGAAGTTTAAGAATTTATTAACTAAAAACTTAGGTAGAGAAGTTAATTTCTCTACCATTTTTTTGCTCACTAGTTATTTTGTGTATAATCCATAAAACAACTATTTTACTACTTTAAGACTGAAGACAATTAGGAGAACTATAAGGAGTGCGCTGAAGATTATTTGTCGGATAAGGAGTTAAGATAATATCCCCATTCTCAAGAAAAACTATACCTCGTGCTGGATAAATTTTGCCTTGGGCAGTAACTAAAGGTTTGATTTGCTCTGTTTGTACTCTCTCAGATTGACCCTTACTTGTCGAGATAGATTCTCCTTCTATAAAAATGCGATCGGAATTAAGGGGTTCAGTTAGTTTTGCAGGTACACCACCTTTTCCTGTAATAGTGAAACTACTAGCCTGATTTATTTCTTTTCTGGCACAAGCATTGACACCTAAGGTTTGTAGTTGGGCAATTTCTGGGGCTTTAATTATTTCTTGAAATGTGCCTACATCTGGAGCATTAATCGTGATGTTGCCATCTAAGCCAAATTCGGAACTGGCATCGATATCATTAGTGTTATTGGGAGGAGTTGAACTTCTTGCTGCCAAGCCAAAAATTCCTGTTGCGGTAATATCTATATTTCCGCCCATTCCTTGAGAAGTACTAGCAATGATATCGTTATTTTGATTGGGAGCAGCAATGATAAATTCAGCATTGATATTGACGTTACCACCGTTAGCACCTTTATCTGCTCTTGCCGATATCAAACTGCGATCGCGCATGTGTAAGGTATCATCAATATTTAAAGTAATATTACCTCCCTGACCTCGATCTGCGGTAGTTGAAGCAGAAATAGAGGCTTCGCTTTCGAGAATTAAAGAATCTGCATTTAGTATGAGGTTTCCACCAATACCATTAGCGTTATCTGTGGTAATTTTGCCTTGATTATTAACTTCAACCAAGCGAGCGTTAATTTCTAGGTTGCCAGCAGCACCTGTACCTGGTGGACTTAGTTCACTGCTTTCTGCCACAAGTTCTTCAAAATTACCAACACTGATTACTGCAGAATCTCGAACAATTAATCTATCGGTAGAGATATTTAGGTCGCCACCTTGACCATTTCCTTGAATAGCATTGGCAAACAAACCACTGGGAAATTCTCCATTTGAACCAACCAATTCGAGCGAATCTGAGGCTTTCACCGTTAAATTACCAGCTTTTCCTTGTCCTCTTGTGCTGGCAGTTACTATCCCTCCTTGTATTAGAGATAGATTAGTTGTCGTAATATCTATCCCACCCGAATTACCTACTGCATTTGAGCCTACCCGACTACTAATGCGACTGGTAAATCCAGATTCATTTTTCCCTTCGGCGAGGATGTTACCTGAAGCATGAATAGTAATTTTGCCAGCATTGCCTATTCCAAAAGTACTAGCACTTACTCTGCCTCCCTGTATAAGGGATAGGTCAGTTGTAGTAATTTCTATTCCCCCTGCATTTCCTAATCCTCCTCTTCTGACAATACTGATAATTCCCGATTCATCTCCCCCTTCGGCAAGGATATTACCTGAAGCATTAATGCTAATTTTGCCAGCATTGCCTACTCCAAAAGTACTAGAATCTACTCTTCCTCCCTGTCTGAGAAATAGGTCATTTGTCTTGATATTTATTTCACCCGAACTACCTACTCCTGTTTCTCTGACAACAGTGATAATCCCCGATTCGTCTCCCCCTTTGGCGAGGATGTTACCTGAAGCATTAATGCTAATTTTGCCAGCATTGCCTCTGCCAAAAGTACTAGAATCTACTCTTCCTCCCTGTGTGAGAAATAAGTCAGTTGTTTCAATTTCGATCCCACCTGAGTTGCCTCTTCCTGTTGCTCCTACCCGACTACTGATCAGACTTGTAACTCCAAGTTGATCTTGCCCATCTACGAGGATGTTACCTGAAGCATTAATGGTAATTTTACCAGCATTGCCTTGACCAAAAGTACTAGCACTTACTTCACCTCCCTGTGTAAGAGATAGGTTATTGGTAGCAATATTTATTTCACCAGAGTTACCCGTTCCTGTTACTCTTACCACACTAGCAATCCCTGATTCATTTCCGTTGGCGAGGATGTTGCCTGAAGCATTAATATCAATCTTTCCTGCATCTCCGAGTCCCAAAGTACTGGCATCTACTCTACCTCCCTCTATAAGAGATAGGTTATTTGTCGCAATATTTATTTCACCAGCATTGCCTACCCCTCTCGGTAATACCTGATTAACAATTAGACTTCCTTGACTCACGGTAATATTGTTTTCCGCATTAAGAATAATATCTCCTGCAATAGCTTCAGAAGAGCCTGAAGCTGGTGCTATTCCTGCTCTTAACCTACTTCTGCCCAGTTCCCCCCCAGAAAGCTCTATATCGCGAGCATTAACAACAATACTGCCTCCGCCTCCTGCTGTAACATCTACATCAGTAGCGTTGGTTAAGGTAACATTGGCTTTTTCTATTCCCTTCGGAAAACTCAAACTTCCATTTTCATTAATAGTAACTATTCCTGCTGAAGATAAACCTCCTAATTCTACTCTTCCTCCTGGTGCCACAATATTTGTTCCTGCTAGATTAATATCCCCTCCTACTAGAGTGATACTTTCCTCTGGCGATACTTCTAAACCTCTACTATTGTTAGTAACAGATTGATTAACAATCTTCCCCGGTTCGTCCCGAAAACCTAAACCAATCGGTGCCTTGATAGTTAATACGGGTGGATTAGTTAAATCTACTGCACTAAATTCTCCTTCGGGAAACAAAAGACTGTCAGCCGTACTACCTAAAAACGAACCACCAAGATCTAACCTAGCATTATCCCCAAACATAATACCCGCAGGATTAATCAGAAATAAATTTGCTGCACCATTAGCTCTAATCAAACCATCAATATTAGATAGATTGCCTCCAGTAACCCTAGAAAAAATATTGTCTATTTCAACAGGATTATTAAAATAGGCTGAACCATTGGTGGGTACAGAAAAATTTTGAAAACTATGAAAAAGATTGGCTCCTTCCTCTGGTCTATCGCCATCATTAATTATAAAATTGCTATCATCAGGACTAATTACTGTGGTTGAAGTAGTCCCATCAGCTGTCACCTGAGCAACAGCAGGAATTGAAAAAATAGAGGCAGAAAAAACTAAGCAGCTATACTGAATTATGCTGGTAATTTTCGGTTTCATCGATCGCAACTTTCCAAACTGAGACAACTAGAGTTAGTGCGTATTATCTGTGAATTTCTCGACAAAAGTACGTGTCCCTACTTACACACGCCTAGAATATTAACAATTATTTAAATTCTTGTCTTTAAAGATCTTCTGCCTTTTTTTGTTTAAGACTTACGACAATTAGCTGAATTCTTGGGAATGCGTTGAATACTACTCGTTGCGTAGGGAGTTAAGATAATATCTCCATTTTCCAGAAAAACTATACCCCGTGCTGGATAAATTTCCCCTTTAGCAGTAACTAGGGGTTGAATTTGCTGCTGCTTTACTTTCTCTAGTTGTTCTAAACTAATAGAAGCTGATTCTCCTTCTAGGAAAATTGCATTAGAACTAAGAGGTTTAGTTGGTTGTGGAGGTATGCCACCTTTACCAGTAATAATGAAACTACTAGCCCCAGAAGTTTCTTTTCTAGCACAAGCGTTTACACCTAAGGTTTGTATTTGAGCAATTTCTGGTGCTTCAATTATTTCTTTAAATGTTCCCACATCTGGAGTGTTAATCAAGACAGTGCCATCTAAGCCAAATTCTGAACTAGCGTCGATATCATTAGTTTGATTAGGAGGGGTTGAACTTCTTTCTTCTAAGCCGAAAATTCCTTCTGCGGTAATATTGATATTTCCCCCCATTCCTTGAGAAGCACTAGCAATAATATCGTTATTTTGGTTAGAAGCAGCAATGATAAAATCCGTATTAATAGTCACATTACCACCATTAGCATCGTTAGTTGCTTGAGCAGAAATTAAGCTGTTATTTTGTAAATTTATAGTGTTATCAACTTGTAATTGAATGTTACCGCCTTGACCCGAAACTGTTGCAGCATTGATAGCTCCTTCATTATCGAGGGTAACAGATTCAGCAACTACGTTAAGATTCCCTGCTGCTCCTACACTCCCATTGACACTAGCGACTGAAATGTTCGCTCCATCGCGGATAGTTAATTTTCTAGTTGTAATATTTAGGTTTCCTGCCTGACCTGTAGCTTCAGATGGAAGATCGATACGACCCGAAGTAGCTGCTATGGCACTAGGGATTTCGCTTATTATCACAGGTTCTCTAATGGGAGATGTGCCACTTATAACTACCGATTCTCTAGCTTCGATGGTAATTTCTCCCCCTTCTCCTGAACCAGTTGTTGCTGCATCTATTCTCGCACCGTCTCGAACAACTAAATTTTTTGTTGCAATATTGATATCTCCTGCTGACGAGTTTCCAGCAAAAGCGGTAGAGCTAATTCCACTAGTGGTTATGCCATTAGACCCAATTCCCTTTAACTCTATTAAGTTAGAGACATTTATATCTATAGTTCCACCATTTCCTCCGGGCAGTGGCAAAACACCACCTAGGGGCGAGGGTTGATTAAAAATCAAAGCACCACTGTTATTGTTAATTACTGCTCCCTCATAAGTAAATAAGTTACTGGCATTAATCTTTACATCACCAGCTTGACCAATGCTAAAACTACTATTGGCTATTATCCCTGTTGGAATTATAGCTTCTGCTAGAGTATTGGATAATTCTACATTTTCAGAAACATTTATTTTTATATCTCCACCATCGCCACTACCTAAAGTTGCACTGAGAATTAATCCTCCATCCCTAACATCTAAATTTTTTGCTTCAACTATCGTGTCACCACCTAGAGCAGTAGAACCTAATAGGCTTCCATTTAATAATGCTGAACCAATTAATTCTATTTCTTCATCAGCATTAATCTTTATATCTCCTCCTCTGCCTTCAGTAGATGTATCGCTAGATATAGTACTAAAAGATGTATTACTAAAAATTGATGCCCCGTTACTCATACGTAAAGAAGATGTATCAATTGTGGCATTACCAGCTTGACCCGTTCCCGAAGTATTTACAAAAATTCCTGTTGCTTGGTCTAATAACTCTGTAGATGTGCCTCCTGACAATACACCTTGGATAACATTTTCCTGCAAATCATTAAAACCAGTGCCAACTATTTCTACGCCTTCAGTAGCAATGATGTTTATATCTCCCCCATTACCACTACCCGAAGTTGCATTAACTATTTTCCCTTCACTACCAATCAGTAAGTTATTAGTATTGATAACTATATCTCCCCCATTAAGGTCGCCTTGAGTTATGGATAGAATCTGAGAGCCTTCTTGTATGGATACTTGCTCTCCCTGGATATTAAGAGTACCCCCAACTAAACCACTAGTATTTAATATTGCTTGTTGGTTAAGTTGAATATTGCCAAAGTCTGTTACTTCTTCATATCCCACTACAAAGCCTGGAGATGTTTGCCCTAGAAAAACTTCACTATCACTTTTTACACTACCTAATTCTAAGTGTCCTCCTAATGCTGTTAATATTCCTCCATTAAAACTAAGATCTCCGCCTATAAGTGCTAGGGTTGCACCAGGTCGAACTTGAAGAGCAAAAGATTGATTAACAATATCTCCTGGTTCATCTCGAAAACTTAAACCAATGGGTGCATCAATGGTTAGCATGGGTTTGTTTTGACCATCTGTAGCTATAAATTCTGTGCCATCCTCGAACAATAGACTATCCGCCGTACTACCAAAGAATGATCCACCAATATTAAGGATGGCATTCCTCCCAAAAATAATACCCGCAGGATTAATCAGAAATAAATTAGCAGCACCATTAGCTCCCAGCAAACCATCAATAGAAGAGATATCGCCTCCGGTAACACGAGAGAAAATATTTTGGATATCTACAGCATTATTAAAAGAGGCTGAACCATTAGTCGGTACAGAAAAATCTTGGAAACTATGAAAAAGATTAGCTCCTCCCTCTGGTCTATCGCCATCATTAATTACAAAATTGCTGCCATCAGGACTAACTACTGTAGTTGAAGTAGTTCCATCAGGTGTTACCTGAGCGATCGCAGGTTTTGAAGCAACAAGAGAACATAGTATAATGCAGCTTGAGTGAAAGAAGGCAATAATACTAGATTTTTTCACAGCCAGCTTTCCAGACTAGAGGATCAATCTCTTAGTATATTAGACTTTTGGCAGAGCACGAAAATCAGCCCAAAAATTTCTTATCCTAAAAGTCCAATTTTCTCAAACCTTTCTAACGTCCTAGCATTTTCCGCAGGAGTACCAATAGTAATTCTTAAACCACCACCAGTATGACGAATTAAAGTTCCTTGGGTTTTTAAGTCCTGAGTAATTTGGGCTAATTGTTCAGCAGAAGCATTTTTTAGTCGTAGATAGAGGAAATTAGCTTGACTTGGACAAACTTGAAGATCTGAACATTGGGACAAAACTTGCCATAATTTTTCTCTTTCTTGTAAAGTCTCTTCAACACTATTTAGTAATAAATCCCGTTGTTGTAGTGCGAGTAAAGCTGCTATGTAAGAGAAACCTGGTAGATTGTAGGGTAGGCGAATTTTTTCGAGTACGGCGATTATATCTGGATTAGCGATCGCATAGCCAACTCGATGGGAAGCTAAACGAAAGGCTTTGGAGAAAGTGCGAAAAATTAGCCAATTAGGATGTTTAACTAATTCTGTAACCAAAGAAGTCTGACTAAATTCAAAATAGGCTTCATCAATAACTACTAAAATATCTTCACTTAAGTTCCGTAACCAATCTAATTCTGCTGTAGTTAAACAGTTGCCTGTAGGGGAGTTAGGATGAACCAGAAATACAACTCTAACAGGAGGATTTTTAGTTTGTTCGATCGCTTTAGAAGCAGCAACTAAATCAAGAGAGAAATCTGTATTTAAACGCTGGACATTAATAACAGGAATTCCCAGGGTTCTTGCTAAAATAGCGTACATAGAAAAGGTAGGATTAGCAACTAAAATCGAGCCTTCTCCTCCCAAACAAGTAGCAATTAATACAGAGCGGATTAGTTCATCAGAACCATTTCCCACAGAAATGTTTTGGTGAGATATTTCTCCATCCAGATTAGCAGATTGATTAACATATTGGGCGATCGCCTTTTTGATGACTAAATGGCTACCATCAGGATAGCGATTTGTCTCCATTTGCTGTTGATATAGCCAAGCTAGTTTCCCTTTGATGCTTGTAGGTAAGTCATAGGGACTTTCATTGGTATCGAGATGATCTAGAGAATGGTTGATTTCTCCCCCCGCAGGAGGAGTATACGCTGATATTTGAGCAATATCGGCACGAATAAAGGAATAATTTTTAGTCATCAAAAGCCTAGAGCTTAAAGCTTAGAGCTAATTTACTGTATATCTAAAGTCCAATAGACTATTTTTTGGCAATTAAGTCAAGGGAGAACTGTCTTGAAAAATTAGATTCCGTCCCTGTTTTTTCGCTTGATATAATGCGCGATCTGCCATCTCTAGCAAATTCTCTGCATTTTGATGGGAGTGAGGAAATGCTGTAGCAATTCCCATACTTATAGTTACATAAGAACTAACACTAGATGCAGCATGAGGTATTTTTTGTTTACTTAGTTTCTGTTTAATATTTTCAGCAACAAATAAAGCTCCTCTCCCATCAGTATCAGGAAGAATAACAGCAAATTCTTCTCCCCCATAACGAGCAACTAAATCGGCAGCACGCTTGGTTGCTTGCTGTAGAATATTAGCAACTTTTTTGAGACAGGAGTCTCCTTCTGGATGACCATAAGTATCATTGTAAGCTTTGAACTGATCGAGATCGCATAAAATGAGAGATAAGGGTTTGTTGTTTTCTCTCGCAAGTCGATTCCATTCATTACTCAATACTTGATCGAAATAGCGACGATTAGCAACCCCAGTTAAACCATCTAAAATCGCTAGCTGTTGTAGTTGTTGATTAGCTTGTTGTAGCTGACTATAAAGTTCTGATTGTTGAATCGCAATGGTAACTTGAGTTGTCAGTTGTTGGAGAAAATCTATTTCCCAATTTTGCCACTGACGGGATGTATTATAACTATGAGCTACTAGCATTCCCCATAGTTGTTCTTTTTGTTCCTCAGAGTTATCGGGGTTAGGTTTTAACTTTTCTAAGCGATCGCTCATTTGCTGACTACGCCAAATAGGTAAAGTTAAGATTGCTTTTAGTTTATCTTCTGCCAATTGATAAGTGTCTGATGGTGGAAATTGGAATTTCTGAAGATCTATAGCTGCTTGAAGATGATCGCCACTAGATACAGCTAAATATAACTCTACATATTTCTCTTTTGAACTTGTTTTCTGGTTTGAATCATTACAATACTGAGGGAGCTTGGATTCTGCAACAATTTTACCTGGACGAGAAGATTCACAACAGTAAATCAGTACGCGATCGGTTTTAAGAAATTGTCTGACTTCCTCTACAGTTGTTTCTAAGATTTCTGTTAACTCTAAAGACTGACGGATTTTTTCTAACATTTTACCCATTAGTCTTTCTCTTTCTGCTTGCTGTCTCAAAGTTTCTTTGGTTCTTTGACGTTCGATAGCATAGCGAATCGAACGAATGAGTAATTCTTTCTCAAATCCACCTTTAATTAGATAATCTTGCGCACCTTTACGCACAGATTTAATTGCCATATTCTGATCGTTCAGAGAGGTTAGAACTATAATCGGCAATTCTGGAGCTTGCTGTTTTACCATGGCAATATTATCTATGCCCTGACTATCAGGAAGAGATAGATCTAACAGCACCGCATCAAAATAGTCTTGAGATAGAATATGCAATCCTTCATTGACTCGATTAGCGTGTTTTAGCTTCAACCCTGCTAACTTTTCCTCAATCAATATTTCTCCAATCCAATCAGCATCGGCTGGGTTATCTTCAATTAACAGTATTTTGAGAGTGTTAATATCCACTGATATAATTTAGGTTTTGATGATCAAGCTGATTAAATTGCTTCTTTAAAGGTAAAACTAAATAATTGTTAGTTTTTTGAGGACTTCAAGGAGAAACTTAAGCTACAGTCATTCAATTTTATTTTCATAATTTTTACGCATAAACACAGCATATTATGCCAAATTCGCCTTTATGTGTGATCTTAAACAACGTTCTCTGGTTATTTTGCTTACTCTAAAATTGTAGACAATTCCAAGATAAATTTATCCATTTTCTCTATTGGTTTAGATTTCTCAATCTGTAATTTCCGGTAATTGAGAAAAATTAAGCCAAAAATTTAAACTTTTTTGCACTACGGTTAAAAAATCGTCTAGATCATAGGGTTTACTCAAGTAGCAATTAGCTTTTAAGTTGTAACTTTCTAATATATCTTTTTGGTGATTAGAACTAGTAAAAACAATAACGGGAATTAACTTATATTTAATATCTTTCTTGATAATTTTTAATAATTCGTGTCCATGCATTCTAGGTAAGTCTAAATCTAGAATAATAATATCTGGACTAGGAGAGTCGCGATATTTTTGGGCTTGCTGTAAAAAAAGTAATGCGTCTTCTGCATTGCTTACTATATGCAAATTATGAGCAATATCATTTTCTTCAAAGGCAACTAACATTAAATCTTGATAGCTAGGATTATCTTCGACTAAAAGAACATTTTTAATTAGTTTAGAGCCTACCATTTTTAAACAAACAAATTAATCTAGAATGTTGATTATTTGATTTACTAGCTATACTATTAGTTTTAATCTGCCTAACATATGGATTTTTATTTGTATATTGGCTCGATTAAAATCAAAAATATCAAGAGAAAAAGCAAAAAGAATTAAACAGGAATTGTAAAGTAAAAAGTAGAACCTTCATTTAATTTAGAATCAACCTCTATGTATCCTCCATGACGTTCAACAATTTTTTGACATATTGCTAAACCAATACCTGTACCTGGATATTCTTCTTGAGTATGCAGTCTTTGAAAAATTTGAAAAATTCTTTGTTTATATTGAGGATCGATACCAATACCATTATCGTTGACAGAAAATCGCCAATTATCTTTTTGACGACAAGAATTAATTTTAATTACAGGAATAGCTTGAGAATGATATTTAATGGCATTGCTAATTAAGTTTTGAAATAAAACTACTAATTGACTAGAATCAGCAACTAAAGTTGGTAAATTAGCACAATAAGTTACTATTGCTTGGTTTTTTTCTATCTCTGAACGAAGATTCGCGATCGCTTGCTGAACAACTAAATTGCAGTCTGTAGTGCGGAAAGTACTTCTTTCTCTACCTACGCGGGAATACTCTAATAAATCATTAATTTGATTACGCATTCGATAAACGCCATCAGTAATATACTGAATAAATTTATCCCCATTCGCATCTAGTCGATCTTGATAACGACGTTGAAGCAGTTGAACATAGTTAGTTACAGTTTGTAGAGGTGCTTGTAAATCATGAGAGGCAATATAAGCAAACTGTTCTAATTCTGCATTAGAACGAGCTAATTCCTTGCGTCGATTAATTTCACTTTCTAGTAATTCTGCTTGAGATAAAGCAATAGTTAACTGTCCTACCAAATGTTGAAGCAATTCAATTTCATCTTGAGTCCATTGACGAGATTGGTTGCATTGCTGTACACATAAAAGTCCCCACAAACTATGCTTGGTTGCACTCGATTTTTCTAAAGAAGAAGTCTTATTATTAATGGGTAGATAGCGAGAAATGGGTATTACTAAATTAGCTTTAATCTGATATCTTTCTAAGAAGGCTTGATGACAAAAATATAGCTCTTCATTGTTGGCATCTTCACAAATGTAAGCGCATGCTTCTGAGCATTTATCAGCAAGAACATCCCGACAATATTCATCTATGAATACTTTCCCTAAAATTGAAGGAAACCCAGATTGAACAGATTCTTTAATAACTTTACCCGCTCCATCTGCTAAAAATTGAAATAGTAATACTCTATCTGCATTAAAAGTTTTTTGGAGTTCGCTTACTGTAGTTTGGAGAATTTCTTGAATATCTAAAGATTGACGAATCTTAAAGGTTATCGACTTTAATAGATGACGATAGCGAGTTTGTCTATTCAGGGCTCGTTTTTCTTCAGTAATATCTTTGACAATACCTTGTAAACTTAAGTGATCTCCATTAGAGTTTTCTATAGGAACGAGATAAACACGCCAATAAAACTTTTTTCCTTGTAATTCTACAGTAGACAAAAAGTCTAGGGATTTTTGATGAGTGAGGCAAAGGCGATATTTTTCCTCAAAGACTTTGGCTATCTCTGCTGGAAGTACTTCTGTTATTGTCTTGCCTTCAATTTCTTGATTAGTTTTATCTAA
>JAAUYI010087470.1_pt1 | contig 32200 bp, 36 predicted proteins | sample 7278041 | NCBI WGS metagenome assembly JAAUYI01 (sample SAMN14350216, study PRJNA611818) | marine sediment metagenome | isolation source: surface marine sediment (0.6m) | place: French Polynesia: Moorea | collected 2018-08
CCAACAAATTTATTTTGCCCCTTGATTTTTTTGAGGGGCTGTTTGTACAGTTAACTATAGGAAATCGCGCTTTCCTCTGAAGAAAGAGGTCTCCAGCGCAAAAAATTGGATGAATTCAAAACGAACACTCAATGTTTTTCTTCTTGCAATGATCAATGTTGCAGCTATTTGTAGCATAAAAAATTGGCCGATCACTGCAGAATATGGCTTTTCTTCTCTTTTTTATTTTATGGTTTCCATTGTTTTTTTCTTTATTCCTAGTTCTCTTGTCTCAGCAGAATTAGCAACGGGATGGCCGGAGCGGGGAGGCATTTACGCCTGGGTAAAAGCTGCTATGGGGCATCGTTTAGGCTTTTTAGCCGCTTGGCTACTATGGATTGCAAACGTTGTTTGGTACCCTACAATCCTCTCATTCATTGCTGGGACAATCGCCTTTTGCTTTAACCCTGCTTTAGCAAATCATACCTTCTATCTTTTCTGCATGATTCTTGGCACGTTTTGGCTAGCCACTTTGCTTAACCTTTGGGGCATGAAAACTTCAGGCTGGATAAGCTCTCTGGGAGTGATGGTCGGAACGATGATTCCAGGCATTCTGATCATTGGACTAGGCTTATTGTGGATGATGACTGGAAAACATTCTCATATTGATTTTACCTGGGACTCTTTTCTTCCCGATATGAGCAGCCCGAAACAACTCGCCCTTCTTACAGGAGTACTTTTAGGATTTGCTGGAATGGAAATGTCTGCTGTTCATGCGCGTGAAGTTAAAAATCCTCAGAGAGACTACCCACGTGCGATTCTCTTTTCTGCAGTTGTGATTGTTGCTCTCTCTCTTTTGGGAACACTAGCCATTGCGATCGTCATTCCTCAATCGGAAATCAACCTGATATCTGGAGGCATTGAAGCTATTTCCTTCTTCTTAAATAGTTATCATCTAGAGTGGAGCGTTCCTATTATTGCTTTGATGGTTGCGTTTGGCGCCATGGGAGGGGTGAGCACTTGGGCAGCAGGGCCTAGTAAAGGTCTTCTTGCGGCAGCTCAAGATGGAGATCTTCCCCCTATTCTTCACAAAATCAATAAAAACAATATGCCTGTTGCTATGCTCATTTTTCAAGGGATTATTGTGACAGTTATTTCGGCCGTCTTTCTTTTCATGCCGAATGTGAATAGCTCTTTCTGGATCTTGCTTGTCCTAGCTGCGCAACTCTACCTTGTCATGTATATCATGATGTTTATTGCAGGAATTGTTCTAAGATATAAAAAACCTGATGTCCTACGTGCCTACAAGATTCCTGGCGGGAATTTTGGGATGTGGCTTGTTTCTGGAATTGGAACCATCGGGGCTCTTTTTGCAGTCGTTGTCGGCTTTTTTCCACCTGATCAGGTAGAAACTGGCAGTCTTTTTTTTTTCGAGCTTTTCCTATCTGCAGGAATGATCGCTTTCTGTGCAATGCCCTTTATCATTCTCTTCTTTAAAAAGCCGAGCTGGAACGAACCAATTCACCTTAAAGAGGAAGAGTGACACTCTCAACCCCCTAAACGGGATGAGAATTCCCGCGTGTCTTTTACTAACGACTTTCGTAGTCTTGAAGGATCATTTCTAAAGTTTTTTGATAGCCATAAACATCAATATCCACCCAACGAAAAAGAGGTTCACGTCGAAACCAGGTACATTGCCTTTTTGCATAGCGACGAGATGCTTTTTTAAACTTCCAGACAAAATGTTCCCAATCTGCATTGCTTTTAGTTGAAGAGAGAAACTCGATGCATTGACGGTACCCAATGGCTTGAGAAGCTGAAAGATTTTCTTCAAGCCCTCTAGTTAGAAGGTCCTCAACTTCTTCAATAAAACCCTGCGCTAGCATTTCATCGCAACGCATTTCAATTCTTGAAAAAAGGATTTCTTTAGGAAAATAGATAAACCAACAACGAAAATCAAAGTCCTTTGATCGACTTGGGACACTATTTTTTGGAAAATTGCTGACTTTTTTTCCAGTCAAGGTCATGATCTCTAACGCACGAACAATTTTGTGTCGATCGCGTTTATTAATGGTTTTTCCGTATTCAGAGTCAAGTTGACAAAGTTTTTCATAAAGAGGTTCGACACCATGTTTTTCCAAGTCTTCTTCTAATTTCGCGCGAAGTTCTCGGGAAGCTGGGGGACCTTGAGGCGGGCCATACAAAAGAGCGTGGAGATAAAAACCCGTTCCTCCAACAACAATGGGAATATGTCCCCGACTCTGTATTTCAAGACAATGTTTTGTTGCCTTCTCATAGAACTGAACGACATTAAATGCATCTGAAAGGTCGCAAACGTCAATAAGATGATGGGGAATTTCCATCCGCTCTTCAACAGTTACCTTCGCTGTTCCAATATCCATACCCCGGTAGACTTGGATAGAATCTGCAGAAATAATTTCCCCACCAAGAGCATGTGCAAGTTCAAGGGAAAGGCGGGTTTTTCCTACTGCCGTCGGACCAGCAATAACGATGACCCGATTCTTTTGTGTTGGGAGATTTATTTTTTGTCTTGAGAGGTTTGGTTGATAAGCAGGCTCATCAATCAGATCGCTTCTCACTTGTTTGAAAATCCTTGGAGTGCTTCTTGCTCAGTAGGAAAAATCTGTATGATCCGCTCAAACCCTGCCATCTTGATGATTTCCATCACTTCTTCACTAACAGAGCATAGATGGAGTCCTCCTTTCCCACCTCTGAGTTTTTTGGTGGTTGATAATAGAAGACGCATTCCTGCGCTACTGAGATAGTCTATTTTTGCAAAATCTAGAACAAGTTTTATCTTCCCCCCATCTATCATCTCAGCAAGTTTCCTTTCTAAAACGGGGGCAGAGGCTGCGTCCATTCGCCCTTCGATGCGGATGATCAAGGCCCCTTGCTCTTCTTCTAGTTGAATGTTTATTCCAGTAGACATGATACTAACCTAGTTGAATTCATCTTTCACAATAACGATAGTAGAAAATTTACTGCAACCTTGAATTCGGACTAGGCTCATCGAATCGATCGATGGCTTTTGACAAAGAACTTGCATAAATCACATAAAGTAATGTATCTATTAAGCGCATGTCTGCCTTTAATGAGTATCCATCTATTGAAAAGCTAAAAGAGCTTGCAGAAAAACCTTATGACCTTTCCAAAGAAGGAAATCTAACTCCTAAGCGTGTCAATCAACTTAAATCTGAAGCTTTAAATCTCAAACTCTTGTATGGGGCAGAACGGGTCGATGAAAAGACTCTCGAAGCTCTTTTTGATTTGGCTAAAGAAGTCAATGTTCACGAAAAAATGGAAGCGATGCAAGCTGGAGTTGTGATGAATAAGATTGAAGGGCATGAGAGTGAAAACCGGATGGTTCTCCACACGGCAATGCGTGACTTCTTCGACCAGAAAAATGCATCAAAAAAAGCAAAGGAAGCTGCAGCTCTTGCTTATGCTGAATTGGAAAAACTGAAAAGGTTTCTCGATAGCATCGAAAAAGAAGGGTTTACCGATATGATTCAGGTGGGAATTGGAGGATCGGAACTCGGTCCGAAAGCCATTTATCTTGCCTTAAAAGCTTTTAAAAGAGAGGGAAAGCGTGTCCATTTTATTTCTAATGTCGACCCCGATGATGCGGCGCATGTTCTTCAGCAGGTCGATTTGAGTAAGACGCTTGTTGTCATTGTCTCAAAATCGGGAACAACGCTTGAGACATTAACCAATGAAGAACTCATTCGGAAGAAATTTATAGATGAGGGGCTTTCACCTGCAAACCATTTTCTTGCAGTCACAGGAAAGGGAAGTCCTATGGATGATCCTGAAAGATACCGGGAATCTTTTTTTATTTGGGAGTATGTTGGCGGGCGGTATTCTGTGACATCGATGGTTGGCTGCGTTATGCTCGCTTTTGCCTTAGGCATGGAAAAGCTTCTGGATTTCCTCAGAGGAGCCTATTGTATGGATAGGGTGGCTTTAGAAGAAGACCCTACTGCAAATCTCCCCCTACTTTCTGCTCTATTAGGCATCTGGAATCATAACTTCTTGAAGCTTCCAACAACGGCAATTATCCCTTACTCACAAGCCCTTTCTCGTTTCCCCGCACACCTTCAACAATGTGACATGGAATCTAATGGAAAACAGATTGATAAACAGGGAAATCTTGTAGATTTTTGGACAGGACCTATCATTTGGGGAGAGGTGGGGACAAACGGGCAACACTCTTTTTACCAACTCATCCATCAAGGAACCATCCCTGTTTCCGTGGAATTTATCGGTTTTGCTGAGAATCAATATGGTGAAGACACGCGATTTAAAGGAACGAGTTCACAGGAAAAGCTTCTTTCTAATCTCTTTGCGCAATCGATTGGGCTTGCAACAGGACAAAAATCAGACAATCCGAATAAATTTTTCCCAGGGAATCGCCCTAACCGCATTCTCTTAGCTGAAAAGTGCAATCCTTATACTATAGGAGCCATTCTTTCTTATTATGAAAATAAAGTGGCCTTTCAGGGTTTTATTTGGGATATTAATTCTTTCGATCAAGAGGGAGTGCAACTTGGAAAAGTTTTAGCCAATAAGATCATGGATCAATTTGCCAAAAAGGCAAAGGAAGAATCTTTTGAAGAGGATTTTTCCCTGGGAGCTGTTTACATCGATCAGCTCAAAAATCTTTAGATCTAGTTGGGACTAAATTGCTGCATAAGGAGCAGCCTAGAATTTGTAAGAACACGTTTAGACTATCATCGAAATTTGAAGAGGTATTTCCACCTTTTTTCTCATTGAATTGCTTTTACTTTCTTTAGTAATTGGTGTTTTTATGTTCTTTTTCTTCTTTGTTGTAGTAGGATATCGTTTGATCTTGTTCCATGAATCCCTCCTAACTTCAACTTTTTCATCAAGGGAGATCTTGGCTTTAGTAAGATAATAGAAAGCTTTATAATTTTCTTTAGGTTGTTGATATAAGAAATATCGAAGAGAAGAGAGTCCTGCCGCTAAAGAAATGAGAACGATGATGCGGACGACTTGTCTGGTCATCCTCATTCCATGAGCCCAAGTCTGTCCTCCTTCGGATACTGTTTTGAATAGTCCCATATTTAGTTCTCTAAAACCATTTTTTCACTATTACAAAATAAACAAGATTGATTGTGTCTCTTTTGTTTTAAATGTATTTAATTTCCTTGCGTAAATCGTATTTACAGTAAAGGGATGAGAAATTATGACAACTCATTTGTTTCATTCTTGAGTCGGTTACATCTGGAGATAAAATAGAGCGGATAATTATAGATTTTTTCATGATGCTTCAAATTCATTGTAGTGGAACGTACAAGTTTAGATGGCGTATATTTTTGATCATAAACAAGAAGACTTTTTTTCTTCGGGCTTGCACCCGCCTTGACTTCAAGGGGATAGATTTCATGTTCAAGTTCAATTAAAAAATCAATCTCTGCACTTCCTTCACTGGCCCAGTAATAAAGTGGCGCATTTTTGGTTGCTGTCAACTCTTGAGCTATGTAATTTTCAGTTAGAGCGCCTTTAAATTCGGTAAATAAAACATTTCCATCAATAATAACCTGCGGAGAAAGATTACTTTGAGCTCCGAGCAATCCCACGTCTAGCAAAAATAGTTTAAAAATATTGGTAGTAGCGTAGGCGCTAAGAGGAAATTTTGGGGCTTTTACTAGATGGCTTTTGTGAATAAGACCTCCATCTAAAAGCCATTGAATGGCTTCCTCATAGTCCCTTCCCCTAGCACTTTTTCTTATGGCTGCGAAGATAAATTTTTTATTTTCTTTTGCAAGTTGACGGTGAACCTGTTTCCAAACTGTGGTAATCTTCATGATTTCTGGTAAAGGAGCGTGTTTAGCAAAATCTCTTTCATAAGCATCTAATATTTCTAACTGAATCTCTCTCACTGTGTCTAAGCGTTCCGACTGTGCGTATTCAAAAACTGCCTCGGGCATTCCCCCAACAAAAAAATAAACCTTTAATAACTGAAGTAATTTCTCATGGATGGGTTCGGGGAAAGGTTCATAGTTTTGGTATTCTTCCAAGAAGCTTCGAAGATTTTCTTGTCCTAAAGCCGAAAGAAATTCAAAGAATGTTAAAGGGTGCAGGTGAAGAAAATTAACCTTCCCAACAGGAAAACCTTTTTCTCTCCCTATTTTTACGCCTAGTAGGGAGCCAGCAGCAGTTATATGGTACTCGTTTGATTCTTCACAAAAATATTTTAAACTGTTGAGAGCTTTTGGACACTCCTGAATTTCATCAAAGATCAACAGGGTATTTTGTGGCTCAATATTTACTTCAGTATGAATACTCAATATTCTTATCAGCTGTTTCGGATCTAAAGTATCTTTAAAATACTGAGCTAATTTTTCTTCTTTTTCAAAATTTAGATAAGCAACTTTTTCATAAGAATTTTGGCCAAAATGCTTTAAAGCATATGTTTTTCCAACTTGCCTGGCACCATTTAATATCAATGGCTTCCGTCTATTCGAGAGTTTCCAATCTTTTAATAACTTGTAGAGATCCCTTTTCATATCTTCATTTTAGTCCTACCTCTGCCAGAAAGCAAGATTTATTGGTAAAAAAAGGAGTTTTAATCACTTTTTACTGTAGAAAAACGTGTTTTTTAGGCACTTTTTTCTACATAGTTTTTCCAATAGTACGTAAAAAGTTTATGCGATCAACTATCCAGGATCTGTCTCACACACCCTGAATAGTTTTTTCTTCTTTTTGTATTTTTGAAACCCAAGTCACCTGTTCTTAAAAAAGGTTCCTTTCCATCTTTCATAAAGGCATTAAATGTTTCTCTAGTTGCATCTTGATCTCTCCAATATCCAGAAGCTATATATGGGCCTTTTAACCATATTTCACCCACCGTATTATCTTCGACAGGACTGGTTGTTTGATTATCGAGATGCCTTGAGCAGTAATTGGGAGTATGACTAGAGGTTTTAATCCTAAGATTTGGATAGAAGAAAGGGCCTCTTTAATTTTACTCACTCGATCGGCTTCAAAAAGAGGAGTTGAGCTGGACCCTTCCATAGACCAGAAATCCTTGCCCCTACCTCACCGATTTGGAAAGTACCATCAGCTTTAGTATTGCCCGCTATCATTTTAATCACCTGTTTGGATCCATCGATTGCCCAAGTGGAGTTTTGTCTATCTGGGATCGGGTAGTCGGGACGAATTGTGACGGTAGGTAATAGACTCATGGTTTGCTTTTTTATAAAAATTATATCAAAATTTTTTATAATTATATAATATATTATTTAATTTTAATTATTAATATAATGTCTTTATTTTTGTTAAATGCAGATTTTGTCCAATTAGCTGAACCTATAATGTGGGTCTTTTGGTCGATAGTGGCCCACTTGTGGTGATAGAGTTGAAGCCCTTGACTGGTTTGAACGGGAATCCCTTGAGATTCAAAAAGGTTTTTTATTTTTTTACTAGCGCCTTTCGCAGTACCCCCATCTAGCTTTACATGTACTTTTATCCCTTTTTTATGGAGCTGGATCAATTTTTCAGCGATTTGGGGATGGGTAAACGTGAATAAGGAGAGGCAAATCTCTTTTTTAGCCTGATCAAGTGATTCTAAAAGAGCCTCAAGTCCTTGTTTGCCGGGAAGACAGTAGGCATGTAATGTGGCCCAATCGGTCTCTAAATGGAATGCTTGAGGACGCTCCATAGAAAGGATCTTTGCTAGAGGAGGAGCGTAGAGTCCAACCATGAGATTATCATGCATTTTTAAGGAAGAAGGAGTAAGGTTTGTTGATCCTATAAAGAGGAGCTTTTCATCGATGATCCATAGTTTTTCATGAATCAGCCCTTTTCCTTCGGTGGGATGGAAGTGAAAATTTTCTTTTTCAAGAACATGGAGAGGGGGACTTACTTTTTTATCATAATGTATATGAATGGAAATTCCCCTTTCCGCCTGTTTTTTTAAAAGAGAAAGAAGAGAAAGGTCTGTGAAGGCATATGTGTGTAAGATAACCGATTCTTGAGCAGTAAAAAGGACTTTTTTTAGGAGTTGATTTAAATCGATCCGTTTTTCTGAGTCGTAGAAAATCAACGGTTTGTTTTTTGAGGGAGTACGAATATGGAGGGAGTAGAAAAGAAAAAGCCCAGCTAAAACTGGGCTTAAGATTAAATTAAATCTTTTGACCTTCGGCACGAAGCTTTCGAACTATAGCTGCTAAGCCAAGTCGATCAATTGTACGCATCGCACTTGTTGAGAGCTTCAGGGTAATAAAGCGGTTTTCTTCAGAAAACCAAAAACGTTTTTTTACAAGATTAGGGAGGAAACGGCGCTTGACTGTTCCAGTAACATTCAAACCAATTCCTTTTTTCTTTTTTGCAATTCCGCGAATCGAATAACTTTTTCCTTTGCCAGGTTTTTTGCCTGTGACTTGACACTGTTTTGACATCATTAAGCCTTTAAAATCATTTTTGGAAGCACTATATCAGCTCTAAGATTTTCTCTCAAGCGTTGATTTATTCTAAGTGAGTGTTTAAAAAGAAAATGTAAAAAGAGATAGTTTTGGAAGAATTATTTACAGACAAATTGCTATGCCTTACGAGGCGCAAAGATTGACTATTTTATCGATCAAATGTTTAACTGTCCAACATACGCTAAAAAGTGCCTGATCGCGGCCCTGAATGGTTTGAATAAAGTGAAATACAAGAGGTAGTTGAAATGCCAATCTATGACATTTTTGAACATGTGGAGCAGCAAAAGGAGCGTGGGAATACTAAACCAGAACTTTCCACGCACATCTCTGATATGACATTGGGAGGAAAAAATGGGGCGCTGGAAGAAAAGGGACAGCTCTTTGCTACAATCGCAGCACGCCTTTTCTTTTTTATGCTTCTGCTTACCGCTATTGTTTGGGGCTTTTATACTATCGCCCTTTTTTTCTTTTGTTTACCCTTCAATCTTCTGACTGGTTTCAAAATCCATAAGTTGAAAAAGTTTTCTCTTCGACGTTATCTTAACATCAAGAGAGCCGGCATTTCAGCAATTGCATTAATTGTAGCACTCTTTAGCCCTGCTCTAGGGACGATGATTGCCTGCAGTTACTTTCTTATGTATGACAAAAAGGGGATCGAAGAGGTTGTCCCTTCTGTTTTACAAGATCAATTCCAAGAGTTTTTTCATCCTTAAACATAAGTTTTTTTTGCGGAGTAACCATCAAGATCATTCATGGTTTTCATGAAATCGATCGGTGAAATATCCTCTTGCTAGAAATGGGAAAATTCTATAGGATAGTCAATTTTTTTCGGGGTATAGCGCAGCTTGGCTAGCGCGTCTGCTTTGGGAGCAGAAGGTCGGGGGTTCGAATCCCTCTACCCCGAATCTCCTTATTCTCCCGCCTGCTGCCTCAAAACCTTGTATCATGCGAAGTCCCCAAGCTGAAACAAGCGTAGAAAAAATAACGATCTCATCTAAATCATCCCATTCTTCCGTGAGATAGGGTTCCGCAATGAGTCGGTATGGAATTTTTTTTTGATCAAGAAAATAAAGACATTGATCGACCGCATCAAATTGAAGACCTTTTTCGCGAAGAGGAAGCACGACCCCTATTTTAGCGTCGTAGCGTCGAGGAATTAACCGTTCGCCCCACTGAATAGCTCCAATAGAGCCTGACGGAAAGCCTAAATGAATATGAGGAAAAATCTCTTTAGAAAATTTTAAGGGATCTCCTGGGCAGTTGAAAAGAGCAAAGGGAGGAACTTCATCAGGAAGCTGTGCTGCAATATGATGAAGATAGTCTGCAAAGTCTTCTAGTGCAAACGGAGGAATTTCTCCTTTGTAGAGGATGACTCCTAACGTGCTTTCCTGATGCTTGTCCCAAATTCTTTCAATAAAACTTCGAACCGCTAGTTGATAAGAAGCTAAATGGGCGGGATTGAGCGTTTGGATAGCAAAGTCTAATTCCCAAATAATGTGAGGGTCCTCATTTTTTATGTCCCATGTTAGATCAGACCTTAAGGAAGTATCTAATGGAATCGAATGGAGCGTTTTATAAAGAGGATTAAACCCTCGGTGGTCAACGATTGGCATAACATAGATGTTGGATGGGAAGTCCATGAGAACGCCAAAGGCGTTCAAAGAATGAGGAGCCATAATTTTCGTGGGAAGCTTCGACTTCAGGCCACTCCCCCATTTCATACTCTATTTGCTTTTTATAGGGAACATTATCCGTTACCAAGGTGACCCACCCATTTTTCTTGACTGTTCGCCGAAGCTCTTCTACAAAAGGTCGTTGAATCATCCGGTGTTTAGCATGACGCTTTTTAGGCCACGGATCGGGAAAATTGATATACACTTTATCCAAACAGGCATCGGAAAGATACTCTCGAGAAAAGGTCAGTCCCTCTCCTGAAATAATCAATAGGTTTTCGACGCCATAATTTACCGTTTTAGAGTAGATTTTTCGCACTCTTTCAAACCACATTTCAACAGCAATCCAATGGATCTCAGGATTTTTCCTGGCTCGATTGAGAATCCATTCTCCATTTCCACTACAGTATTCTAAGTGAATGGGACGATCGTTCCCAAAATACTCTTGGAGATTGGGAAATCGCTCTTTTTTATGTTGTTGATAATATTCAGGAACATAAAAAATTTTATCCTTCAATAGAGGCTGACGGTCTTCCCACTTGTAAGGATAGGGTAAATCTTTTGGTTTCACAGAGGACTATCTTATCCCATCTATTAATAATCTACTAGATTAAGGTTCATGGTAGAAATCAATCAATAACTCGCTTAGGTTTCGTGATCGAAAAACCAATACAACGCTTTTTAAAAAGCTTTCCCTTCTATCTGAATATAAGAATTTTACAGTCTAATTCTTTTTTGTTTTGAAAGTTTGCCCAGGAGAGGACTCGAACCTCCACACCTTGCAGCACCAGATCCTAAATCTGGCGTGTCTACCAATTCCACCACCTGGGCATGTGACGATAAGGAATCAAATTTACTCGTTAAGAGCAGTTTTCGTCAACCATGTGACTGAAAAATGTAGGAAAAAGGATGAACTATAAGGGCTCTCTTACATCAAATTATGCAAGGGAAAAAGCTAGTTTCTATCAAAAATCGCTCGCCGAAATCCCTCCAATTGTAAAGCAACTTAGCTATCTTCTAAAAGGATTGGCTTAAAAAACACACCCAACCGATAGGATTTAAAAAGAACCTATTTCAGACCCTTTTAATTTTTAGACGGCTTTTTCAAGAACAATCTTAGTGCAGTCTTTAATCTTAAAAAGGGTTAAAAGTGAGATTGCAAACCCGATCGGGAAAATTAAAAAGGCTAGATGAAAGTCTGAAGCAGAGTAAAATGGAGCTCCATCGACCATTGTGCCATTCCAGTTCCAATCTAAAAGTTTTCCTGAAAGGGGTTGAATCAGTGCAGGAAGTCCCATAATGATTACGGCAGCAATACCCATAGAGATTCCGGTTAGCTCTCTAGGGTTGTTTTCGGTGATGGCTGGATAACCAAGTGTTTGAGAACTTGTTAAGAAGCCGAGAGCAAAAAATAAGACAGCAAAAAGTTGGACTCCAGGATTCGGAAGATAGAGAATTGCACCAAAAAGAATGATCGATGAGATCCCCCCGAAAACCATCAAAGGTAACCGTCTTCCTACTTTGTCCGACATCCAGCCAAAGAGAGGAGAGCCCACAATCGTTCCCATACAAATCATGCTGGCAATGAAAGAAGCAGTATTCAGTTCGATCCTATGAACTTGTGTTAAGAAAAGATTTCCCCAAACCGCACTGATGATCATGAGAGGAAGGTTCATGAAGCAGATATAAAGCCCACAGCAAATATTGTGAAAGTTTAAAATCGAGCGCTTCACTCCTTGGAAAAAAGAGAGCGATTCGGTCTTTACTCTTTGCATTTTTTCTGGGGCATCTTTGACAAAAGTGAAGATAACAGCAAAAAGTCCCACTCCAATGAATGCATCGATGAGAAGGGCTAGTCTCCAACTAAAACGTTCGGCAAGGATAGAAAAAGGACGTTGAGCAATGATGCCTCCGAGCATTCCAATCGTAATCATTAAGCCAATCAAGAAAGCCTGGCGCTCTTTTGGAAACCAGCGAGAGATCAGCATAATACAACTGAGAAAACAAAAGGCATTTCCAATCCCTGAAAAGAAGTGACAAAGAGAAGCAAATCCTAAGGAGGTGGATTGAGAAAGACCTGCGGTGCCTATTAAACAAAAAAGGAGGGCAACTAGGATAACACGCCTTACAGAAAACCGATCGAGAATCATCCCTGCAGGAAGTAGAAAGATCACATCTGCCCAGAGATAGGTCGAGCAAAGCGTTGCAAACTCCGTTGCATTCAGCGATAGATCTTTAATAAGCATCGGTGACAAAGCATTCATAACATGGAGTTGAAGGAGTTCATAGGCAAAGAAAAGAGAGGCTGAGAAACAAACAATCCAGGGTAGGATCCGTGTTTTAAAGATTGTTTTTTCGCTTCGTGGATGGTTAATGGCTGACATGACTTCCTCCGGTTAATGCATATTTTTGGATAGATTCTACTCCGCCCATGTGATGTTCCATACAGACGGAATAATAACTTTCATTGCCTCCGATTTGAACTTGAGAACCTGTTTTAACAGGATTTCCTTGCTTGTCGATTCTCATATTCATTGTTGCTTTTTTTCCGCAGTGGCAAATTGTTTTAATCTCTACGAGTTCTTCAGCCCATGCAAGAAGATACTTGCTCCCTTCGAATGGCTCTCCTAAAAAGTCAGAGCGCAGACCATAACAAAGGGCTGCAATATTCAATCGTTTTGTGATCGTGATAATTTGTGCAACTTGAGCTTTTGTTAAGAAATGGGCTTCATCGATCAAAATGCAACGGAGATTACCCGTTATTTCAGTTTCTTTTTCGACACAATCAAAAAGATTAAAATTTTTATCAAACAAATTGGCTTCTTTCTTGAGACCGATACGTGAATAAATCGCAGGGTCTCCAAAACGATCGTCAAAATTGGGAGCGAAAAGGAGTGTTTCCATTCCACGCTCTTTGTAGTTGTAACTTGACTGGAGAAGGGTTGTGCTTTTTCCAGCATTCATTGCCGAATAATAAAAATAAGTCTTTGCCATCACTGATACCTTAAAGTTTTCTTTAAAATTACCCAAAACTGGGAAAAAATGCCACTTTTAAATTTCAGTTTGCAAGATTTTTTTTATAAAATGGCTCACGCCTCTTCGACTATAGATTTCGCCGTTCAAGAAAGTGTATCTTTGCCCTCTCCTAGCTGTAAGGCTGCTTCAATGGATTTAAATTTTGAAACAGGTTCGATCTGTGACTTACTGAAACACTCCCAGAGCATCTAACATTACAATGACAATGATCAATGGAGCGATATATTTCATACTAATTTCAAAATACCATCTAACATAGGGGTGGGTTTTAAAAAGCTTTTCAGCCCCTTCTTTAAGATGTGGAAAGGCTTTTTTGAAAGTCCAACGCCATCCCACAAGAATGACAGCAGCTAACCCTCCTAAAGGAATCAGGATATTGAGACATAAGAATAGAAGAAGATGGAAAAAGTTTTTTCCAAAAAAGGTAAAGTCTTTCCAGGGCCCGAAGGATAGAACGCATGGGAGAGCTACGATAAATACGGCAATTCCTGTTGTGAAAACAGCGCGAGGTCTTTTCCATTTCCATGTATCCATGAAATAGGCAATCAATGGTTCCATTGCTGATATTTGAGAAGTCAACGCTGCTAAAACAAGGAGGAGAAAGAAAAGGAGGCAAAGGAAATATCCACCCGAAATTTGGGAGAAAATAATAGGGAGCGTTTGAAACATTAAACTTTCTCCAGAAGAAGGAAGAAGACCTGCAGAGAAAACTACGGTAAAAATTGCTATTCCTGCTAAGAGAGAAACACAAATGCCAAAAAGGGTAATAGGTACACATGTTCCAGGAACATTTTCTTTTTTTCCTAAGTAGCTTCCATAAGTCACCATTGTCCCCTGTCCTAAGCTTAGTGAAAAAAAGGCTTGCCCCAGAGCAAGAAGGAGGGCTGTTGGTGTCATTTGTGACCAATCCGGTTTAAAAATAAATGCAAGCCCCTTTTCCCCTCCTGGCATTAAAAGTCCCTTGATCGCAAGAAAAAAGAGAACAAAAAGAAGGAGCGGCATCATGACCTTATTCCCTGCTTCAATTCCATTTTGCACCCCAGTATATAGAACAAGAAGTGCTATCAATAAAAAGGTAGCAAGTGAACCGATTCCCCAAAGTGGCGCTGCGCTAAAAGCACTAAAATGAGAAATGGCTGCCTGCGTTGAATCAAAGTGGGTTAATCCCCCAAAAACTGCCTGCAAAAAATAGCCGAGTGTCCAACCAGCAATGACTGAATAAAATGCGCTTACAAGAAAACCCGTTAGAATCGTCATTTTCCCAGCTCTTTGCCACCCCTTATGATGCCCTATCTTCTTAAATGAGCCGGAAGGGTTTAACTGCGCTTTGCGTCCGATTAAAATCTCAGAAATTAAAACAGGAAAACCTACGAGAAGAAGGCAAATTAAATAAAGAAGGACAAAGGTTGCTCCACCATTTTCTCCAACCACATAAGGGAAGCGCCAGATACTTCCGAGCCCTATGGCTGAGCCAACAGCAGCCCAGATGAAACCAAAGCGGGATTTCCACTGTTCACGATTTGCCTTAGCGAAAACGACCTCCTAGTCCTATGCACCGCCCTCTAGTCTAGCTGAGTTAAACTAAAAGGGCTAGGGGAAGTTGTTTTTTCTTTATCTCTGGAACAATGCGCCAGGCTCAACAAAATGATCATTTCCTCGCATAGAGGATCTATGATCACCAAGAACAAACCCTAAGGGTATTTTTAAGGGATTAGCTTAAAAAAACAGATCCCACTGAACGCATACAAAATTTCTAGATCCTGTTCAAAAATAGCTGTTGTCCAAAAGATAAATTTGGGCTAAAGTTCTTTCTTCCTAATTAAGTACCTGAGTTTAGATTTATTTCAATGCACTTTTCCTGGATTTAAAGCAAAATAAGTCTAAAATTCAGGTGAGTTAATCTACGGGAGTATTTGACGATGGATATAGACTCTGCAATTTTTGAAGCCCCTTATTATCATAAAATTGTGATCGATAAAAAAGGGCAGGCTTTAGCCCCTCTTCTCACATTTCGTGAGGGAATGATTACTTGTGTTCAAGAAAAATACCAGCAAGAAGAGTCTATAGCGAGTCATAGCGTTGAGCAGCCTCATCTTGCTTCTTTATGTTCGCAACTTTTGCCCTTACTGCACCAAGCTCACAAGTTACCTTAAAAAAACCGGAAAACAATCTCGATAAAAGATATTGGAAGTGACGGGAATGCGGCAGCAGAACTGGTTGAAATTGGAGGCAAGAGGCAAGTTCCTTGTCTAGTCATTAATGGAAAAGCGATGTATGAATCTTCCGCTATTCTTCATTGGTTACAGACTCATAAAAACCACTACTAGAGGAGCCGCTCCCAAATTAAATTTTTTATTTGATATTTTCAGTTTTTGAACAGATTTTTCCGCCTCTTAAAGGGTGGAATAAAAAAAAAATATCTTTCATTCGGGATAGGTTCATAGCCTCGTCAAATAAGCGCTAACGATTAAAAGAGAAGCGAGAATAGGCGGAGCCTGTGACATTCAAACCTATTCCCGTTTCTCAAAAATCCACCGGAGGAGGACAAAATCCATCCAGTGAAATCCCCCTTTTTGTCCTGGAACTCCTAAGTAACCTAAATGACCTCCATTTTCGGTGATGATAACGTCAACATTTTTCGGAAGACTCATCTGATCGAGTAAATGACAACCAACAATCGGATCATCTCGCGAAAAAAGAATGGAACAAGAGACAGCTATGTTATGAACCAAACGACAAGAACTACAGGCATTGTAATAGTCACGTACTTTATCATAGCCCGACTGTGGAGCGATATAAAATTCATTGAATTCAAGAAGTGTCATGTCAGATGGAATGTTAATCGGTGGTAGCTCATGAAAATTTTCATGACGATAAGCAACATCTTCTCTAAGAGCCGCCATAAAGTAACGTTCGTAAAAGTGATTTTTCGATAAATGGTTAACGGTCGACTCGATATGAATGGGGGGATTAACGGAAATAAGCTTATCAATGAACTGCCCTGCTTCTTTTCCTCTTTCTCCTCCCATTTTAAGGACAACATTTCCACCTAAGGAGTAACCAATCAGAGTAATCGGCGAGTGGGGTGCATCACGCTTGATTTCTTTGATCGCTTGCCAGACATCCTCACTTGACTCTGAATGATATATTTTCTTTGCATGCCCTCTTCCACTCCCGCACCCTCTTAGATTCACTCTAACGACCCGTACACCCTTTTTTAAAAGTTTCCGAGTCATTCTAACCATATAAGGCGAGCGGTGAGAACCACAGAGTCCATGAATAAGAACTACAGTTTTGTCATTATCTTTCCATCCCCTAGGTGTTGTAATTTCCATCACAAGTTTATCCCCATCAAAAAGATAAACAAATCGCTTTAGGGATGAGGGATTACTTCCAAATGAAAGAAAAGATCCGACAATCGTTTGCACATTACAACCTGTCCAAAATGGAAATGGTTTAAAAACAGGTTGCTCTGACATCTTTTCCCCCCAGAAAAGTAATTGGCATAGTTGGAGCGTGATGAAATTTATATCTCATTGACACTCCGTTACTTATATGTGTGTTAATCAAAACTGGTTCAATGGACCGAACCTGTTTCAAGACTTGGGATTTTCCAAAACGAGCGCTTGAGGTTTAGCCTCCTAAAAGCACAATGCACAGGAGTGTAAAAGTCAAGATATTGAAACAAGTCCGATATGTACTCATCGGTCCCCTACACCCATTTTACAAACGGCAAGGTTTTAAAAAAAGAGTTTTTGATTTTTTTTTCACAGATTAAGGGTAAATAAGTTAAGACAACGGAAGTGGAGTAGGAAAACACAAAACATTTAGTTCCAGAGTTTTAAAACATAGGCTTGCATTGGAGATGGCAAAAAAGAAGCGTAAAATTGTAGGAATTGCGCGTATGAATTTTAGAAAGTTTGCCATTACTTTTCTCAACAAAGCTAATCTTTTTTGTGATGATTTCCGTATCAAAAGGAAAAGAGAAATGGTCCCAAGTAGGCATCTGTAGGGAATTTTTTCTCTAACATGGCCTAGCCTCCTAAGATGGATGACTATTGAGTATTAGGTATATTTTTACTAGAGATTTTTGTGAAATCTTTCATTTAGAAAAGGTTTTCTTTCTTCATCAAAAAGTGCGTTTTTCCTATGATTTCATCTTTAAGAGTGGTCGTTTAAAGAAAGAGACCTTAGCTCAAAGAAGTTATCCAATACAGGAGGGAACTAGTATGCCTCAGCTCTTAGAACGTCTTGTCCTTGAATTTCCAGACAGTTCGAGGTCAACACTTAAAAAATGGGTTAAAGCCGGGCGTATCCAAGTGGATGGACAAAAAGCTTTAGAAGCCCATCTTGAAGTCAGTGAAACTGCTTCTATCCGTTTAATGGATAAGCAAAAGTTTCTTGGTCTGGATATTGAGGTTCTCTATGAGGACCGGGATCTTATCGTTGTGAATAAACCCGAAGGAGTTTTAAGCGTTGCAACGGCGTTTGAAACAGAAGAAACGGTTCATGGAATCTTGAAAAAAGAGTTTCGACGGGCTTTTCCTGTTCATCGCCTAGATCGTGAAACTTCAGGAGTCATGGTCATTGCTCTTACCGAAACTGCGCGCAAAGGGCTCAAAGAGCAATTTCATACCCACTCGATTCACCGAGACTACCGCGCGATCGTTCGCGGAAAAATAGAAGGCTCTGGGACCTGGAAGTGTCGCCTCCTTGAAGATGCCAACTACTTTGTCCGCCCCCACCCTAAGGGCGCTCTAGCGATTACTCATTATAGTGTATTGAATAATCGTGGGAAAACAACAGCTCTTCAATTGGTTTTAGAAACGGGCAAGAAAAACCAAATCCGTGCCCAATCATTGGCGGTGGGCTATCCGATTCTTGGGGATCGAAAATATGGGGACAGTACAGGTGGTCGTCTCCATCTTCACGCCTATGCTTTAGACTTTATTCATCCTGCGACTCACAAAAAAATGTCTTTTAAAGCTCCCGTTCCATTTGAAACTTAACATATCTTTTATCATACTAAAGTTATTCATATCGAAACTCTGAAGAGGTTACATCGAAGTTATGAAAAGGTTATATAGGGACAGATGGGATAAAAAGATTGCAGGTGTCTGCGGCGGAATTGGACAACATTTAGGAATAGATCCAACGCTCATCCGCCTTCTAGCGGTTTTTCTGTGTGTGATTACAGCCTTTCTTCCCCTTGTTGTTCTCTACATAATCGCCTGGATGTTGGTGCCCTTAGGCCCTTCCACCTATGTTGAATATGATTGTCGCCGCTTCTACCGCCTTGTGAAAGATCGAAAAATTGCTGGCATTTGTGGTGGGATGGCAGAAGCTTTTAAAATAGATCCTGTAATCGTCCGACTGATCACAATTATTGCTCTGGTTCCTACAGGTTTTTTCCCAATAATTCTTACCTATATTGTTGGGGTCATCATCATACCGGAAAAACCTGAAGATCAAGGTTCATCTGACTCAAATAATGGCTTTAGTTGAAAATGATTCGAAAATAAACGATTATATTAGAAATTTTCAAGGAAAGGCTATGAAGAAAACGATTCCAATTTTAATTGGAACTTTAATTGGTTTTAGTGGTTTTTATTTTTACACCCGCATAAGTAAGTCCAATCAACACAAATTTACCTTTCGTAGAGTCGCAAAAAATGTAGGATTTGAAAAATGGGTGAGCTTTAACCCAAAAGGGGAACAGTTTTCAGCTTCTTTCCCAAAGAAACCTAAAATAAGCAGTGGAACCCTGCCCATTCCTGGAAGCAATGGCTTTCTTCCCTATAAAGAATTTATGTGTGAAATGGAAAACGCCATTCTTTTTTCTGTGAGTTATACCACACTTCCAGATGCTTGGCTAAAGTACGGAAATAGCCTTATTTTAGGAGGCGCTTTAAAAGTCATGATGAAAGAACTAGGGAAAATTGAGCTTGTAGGGAAAGAATCAACGGCTTTCAAATCCTTTCCCGCTCTTGATTACGAGCATTACACTGCTAATAAAGAGGATCAAAGAGAAACCGCGGGAACTTTAATCTTAGTTGGAAATATGTTATACAAGGTTGAGATGACCTATCCTTTAGAACGTCATACCCAAATGCAAGATCACCTCGCAAACTTTATGACAAACTTTACCCCTAAGAGAGTCGAGGCTATTTCTTCTCAGCCCGAGAGTTCAACATCTGATACACCCCAATTGCCACAATAAACAAAGTAGCGGAGAGTAGAACAAGCACGGGATAACCAATTTTAGTGACATCCTGTTTCGCAACTTCAATGGTTAGAACAAGTCCTTCTAACGATAGCGCTGTGGCAATGATCATGGCAAACTTTGTTAAGGTTTTACGTGTTTCTTTTGGGGCTTTTTCAGTCTGTCCCTTTCGAATCACTTCTTCAAGCATGAGATATTTTCCGACATCAATCACAGCGATTGAGAAAACAATAAGTCCGACTTCATCGAGAATCTCATAGACTGTATACATGCCCGAAGTCATATCTCTAATAACTCCATAGACAGAAGAGATAAGAATACAAAAGGCTATGAGATAAAGGACGATGCATGCTGCAGTATAGCCCAAGTTAGAAAGGGTTACAATGGTCCGAACAGTGTGAGGCTTCATTGACGATTCCTTACTTAAAAGATAGATTCTTCTCTTCATAGAAAATGTTTCAACTAAATGCAAGTTGTTTTGACTTTTTTATTCATGTTCATCAGCAATTTTATGTTGTTACTAAATCAGTTCCAGTTGATGGAGATCTTTTCGCGTATAAGGATCAAGAGAATAAGCTTGAATAAGCCCTTTTCATAGACTGATTTTGGGGACAATAATGAGCTTTTTTATCTTCTTTGCGAAGCGCTCCAATCCAGAAGCGACATTAACAGTGTCACCAATGGCCTTATTCTATTTCTCATTTATTGCAAAGTTTATCTAGGTGAAGTTGCATATGAACTGCAGCAAGGAGCATGAAGTCTTTGAAGTTTATCCTCTAAGGGAACACCAAAATCGACCATCATTCCATCATCAATGAATTTTCTGTCATCTCATCTTCTTTGTTTCATCGACTCAGCTCCTTGTTTTCCTATCATTTTACTCCGAGTGTTCTTTTCTTGCTTTAATGGAGTAGTATATTTTGGTGCTAATCCGTTGCTCTGAATTAATGACTAACTAAAAGGATTTTACTTCGAATTTCTTCAAAAATAAGTCGTGAATCCTCTCTATAAATTATGAAAAGGGCTACTAGGGGCACTCATAAGCCCTAAGGCAATAAATGAATAGAATCACTTCGTGCGAAATTTCATTAGAATTTTTTCCCCTTCTAATGCGAACCGTAAGAGATGCATTTTTTCTTCAATTTATGAACCTATTCCCATTAAAATGAGATCAATGAGATCGACATCTACGGGTCATATTCATTTGATTTAAGAATGGTATTAAGAAAAATTTGCTTGCACTCCTTCATTTATTTGCATTATATGTCAGAGTAAAGATAAAAAACTAAAAACTATGGGGAAAAATGAAAATGAGCCTATTAAGAAGAATCTCAAGTATGATCGTATCTCTTCTTTTAACGTCATCTACAGCCTTCGCCGCTGTAGATATCGATTCTCGGGTCACGCAACTTGAAAACCAAATGGAGCGCATGCGCATCAAGACTCTTTACGATACACAAACAGCTGCTGCTCAAGTAGAAGGTAAGGGCTGGTCTTTAAGTTTTGATGTTTTTTACTGGCACACACACATTAGTGAAATAGAATTTGCTATAAATACGAAATCCAATCAAGACGAAACTTCTGTCGAATCTGTTCTTCAATCTCTCGACTTTAAATGGGATTGGGGCCTTAGAGTGGGTTTAGGATATAACTTTGAGCATGATGGTTGGGATTTTAAAGGACAATATACTCGGTACGATACTAACAGTAGTCGTTCTGTATCCAACGGTAGTTTTGTCATTACTAAACTACCATATCTGACACAACTTCGAGCAGCAGCCACGTTGTGTGCAAATGCTAAATCACAATACAACCTTGACTATAAGGTCCTTAATGTTGAACTAGGTCGCGTCTATTCCATGAGTAGAAAATTATCTTTTAGACCTTACTGGGGTTTGAAGACAGCATGGATTGATCAAACACAGATGAGTAGTTATTCTGGTATTAGTATGACTAGTACAAATTCTATGGATATTAAGGATGATTGTAAATTCTGGGGCTTAGGACCCTACTTAGGTCTCGATTCTAAGTGGCATTTGGGCTATGGTTTTAGCCTCTTTAATAACATTGCCGGTTCCCTCCTTATTGGATCCTTTGATTCAAAAAAGAAATTTTCTAGCGATAGCGGAAACACAGAAAATATCGCTGATAACTCCCAAGCACTCTCGCCAGCAGCGCAAATGCAAATCGGTCTTTGTTATGACAAAGGCATGCGCAACAATACACAACATATTGGTGTGAGACTTGGATTCGAAGGACAAAAGTGGTGGAAACAAAACAAAATGCTATCCGCAGGAGATTACAACTCAGTGTATGTAAATCAAGATGTAAACATGTACGGTCTTACTTTAGATATCCAATGGGACTTCTAAGATAATCCGTTGCAAATACGCTCCTAAAAAAGGTGAAATTTTATAAGCGCTTCGTCTTTTTTTTGGATCCATTTAGAAGGACCTTTTCTCATTGATTGACGTAACTTGCAAAAACTGAGATAAAAAATGAAAATAAGTCTATCAAGAAACATCTCCATAACCATTGTATCCCTGTTGATATCATCTACGGCCTTCGCAGCTATGGATATCGATTCTCGGGTCATACAACTTGAAAACCAGCAGCAAGTATGCGCTAAGACTCCTTACGGCACACAAACAGCTTTGCCTCGAACCGAAGGCTATAGCTGGTCCTTAAGTTTTGATGTCCTTTACTGGCACGCAAACATTAATGGAACAGAGTTTGCTGCTAAGGACGAAAAGAATAAAGTTACCATACCTATAAAAGCTCACGCTAAAGGGATCGACTTTAAATGGAACTGGGGCATTAGAATTGGTTTGGGATACAACTTTGCGCACGATAGTTGGGACTTTAGAGGGCAATACACTTGGTCCAATACCAGTGGTAGTCGTTCCGTAGCATCTGACCCTGAGGGTTTGATTAAACCTGTTATAGCATCACCATATATGATTACTGGTGCATTCGATCCTGATGAGTTATTCGAATATTGTCAAAGCGCTACATCACAACACAATTTTGGCTATAGGGCCATTGACCTTGAACTAGGTCGTGTCTATTCCATTAGTGGAACATTATCTCTTAGACCTCACTGGGGTTTGACGACAGCATGGATTCATCAAGAGCAGATGACTCGTTATACTGGTGGTTCACTTCTTAACACAAATAGTGTTTATGTTAAAAACGATTGTAAATTCTGGGGGTTAGGACCATGCTTAGGTCTTGATTCTAGGTGGCATTTAGGCTACGGCCTTAGCATCTTTAGTAACATTGCAAGCTCCCTCCTTGTTGGATCTTTTGCTATAGAACAGAAACAGTCCTATACTGGGATTGCAGAAAATAAAATCGAACTCAATGCTAACCCCCAAGCACTCTCGCCAACAACGCAAATGCAAATCGGTCTTTGCTATGACAAATGCATTCGCAACAACACACAACATATTGGTGTGGGACTTGGATTCGAAGTGCAACAGTGGTGGAGACAAAACCAGATGATAAATTCAGATGATGCGTCAGAATATAAAAATCAAAGCTTAAGCATGCACGGTCTTACTTTAGATATCCAATGGGACTTCTAAGATAATCCGTTGCAAATACACTCCTACAAAAAGCAAAGTTCTATAAGAGCTTCACCTTTTTTGTAGGCCCATGAGGTTTTATGACCTATGGAAATACGGGATGTGTTGCCTCTTTTTGGTTACACTCCACGACGCCTTATACCTCAAATTTTATCCTTTTCAGTGAAGGTAATTGACAAATAGCTCAAAGCCTCCATCTACAGACAGAGAAATAAGCAAGTTCCTAAGGAAGAATCAACGAAAGGGTGCGCGGGATATTTTGGGAAGCTTTTTCCAAAAAAAGAAGTCACAAAGAGAGTCATTTCTCTGCTAACAGCCTGCCTATATCGCGGAAGTAATCAGTTCGGGAGGAAAAATGTCTCGGTATTGCTTGAACTTTCATGTGCTGGGCTTTATACAACTTGGATCATTACGCGATTGTGATCTTATCGTCGAGGTAAACGGTCTGTATCGCATGGAGAAGTTCTACTCCCTCTTTTAAAGGCTTTTGGAAGGCCTTGCGCCCTGAGATGAGTCCCATGCCACCAGCACGTTTATTGATCACGGCAGTTTCTACTGCTGCTGCAAGATCATTCTCGCCTGAGGCTCCACCAGAATTGATGAGTCCTATCCGTCCCATATAGTTATTGATCACTTGGTAGCGGGTGAGATCAATGGGGTGATCTGAGCAGAGCTCGGTGTACATTTGATCAACCTGCTTACCAAAATTTAGATCTTTGAATCCGCCATTTCCCGCTGGAAGTTTTTGTTTGATGATATCGGCTTGGATCGTGACGCCAAGATGATTGGCCTGACCTGTTAGATCAGCAGCTGTATGGTAGTCTTGGTTGTCTGTTTTAAAGTTGGAGTTACGTAGATAACACCAAAGAATCGTCACCATTCCAAGCTCATGGGCCTTTTCGAAGGCCTCTGATACTTCAACGATTTGTCGATCACTTTCGGGAGATCCAAAGTAGATCGTTGCCCCGACTGCTTTACATCCCATTTCATAAGCTTGCTCAATCGATCCAAACTGGATTTGATCGTAGGTATTGGGATAGGTCAGAAGTTCGTTGTGATTGAATTTTAAAATAAAGGGAATCTTGTGTGCATATTTGCGCGCTAAAGAGCCAAGGACTCCCAGCGTTGAGGCAACACCGCTGCACCCTCCTTCAAGCGCCAGCTTAATGATATTTTCAGGATCAAAATAATCAGGATTCGGAGCAAAAGAAGCTCCAGCGGTATGCTCAATGCCTTGGTCAACAGGAAGAATGGAAAGATACCCTGTTCCCCCTAGTCGTCCAGCATTTAAGATTTCTTGTATGGTTTGGAGAACACGTGTTGGGCGATCTGAATCTGCAAAGATGCGATCCACCCAATCAGGTCCAGGAAGATGCAGTCTTTCTTTTCCTACAATTTTGCAGCGATGCCCTAAAAGATCTATAGCTTTTTCCCCTAGAAGTGATTCGATTCTTGAATGATCCATTGTACTTCTCCACTATCTTTGCACTCACTTATAATATAACCCAATCCACTCATTTTTTCACAAGAAGCTAACGAATGGTTTCGGAAAATCCTTAGTGGACTGTTACCTAGTTTCCTTTTATCGAGAGGGAAACACCTAGACTCTCTACTTAAGCTTCTATCACAAGTCAACCTTTACGTGCCTATGCAGCGAAATCGATCACTTATCCGGGATCGATAGAAAGAATAGAGTTTGACAATACGATCTATTTCCGGCAAAAATATAAGTTGTTATTTAATTTTGAGCAGGTCTAAAATTGACCTAAATTTGGCAGTAATGAATTAATGATCTGAATTTAGCAACGAGTTTATGAAGAAAAACTATTTAATTCGAAAGATTTTCATCCTTGCTGGATCATTGTTTGTTGTAGCTACAACGACTTTTCTCCTAATGCAAGCCGCTCCAGGCGACCCATTTATGGAGGAACAAAATGTTCCTGAGGAAATCATTAAAAATATGCATGCCCACTATGGGTTAGATCAACCCTGGTACATCCAGTATATAAAGTATCTAAAAGGGATCATTACTTGGAATCTAGGTCCTTCTTTTAAATATGAAGGGCGCACAGTGAATCACATTATCCGAGAAGGGCTCCCTATATCTGCTATCTTGGGCTTAGAAGCGATCATTCTTTCATTATTTACTGGAATTATTTTAGGAACAATCGCCGCCATCCACCGTTCAAGATGGCAATACCATTTAGCAACGATCGTTGCTGTCATTGGAATTTCTATTCCAAGCTTTGTTATGGCAACGTTTCTTCAATACATTTTTGCGATGAAACTCAATTTAGTTCCCGTTGCAAGATGGGGAAGTGTGGCTCATACAATTCTTCCGACTTTATCCTTAGCAGCACTTCCAACAGCATTTATTGCTCGCTTAACGCGGTCAAATATGTTAGAGGTGCTGGAACAGGATTATGTTCAAACCGCACTCTCAAAAGGACTCTCAACAAGACAGGTGGTGTTAAAGCATGTATTAAAAAATAGCCTTCTTCCTGTGGTTACTTATATTGGTCCGCTATGTAGCGCGATTCTAACAGGAAGTTTTATTATCGAAAAAATCTTTGGGATCCCCGGTCTTGGCAAATGGATGGTTACAAGTGTTACGAATCGTGACTATACTGTTATTATGGGCCTAACAATGTTCTATGGCTTTCTTTTAATGGTCTTTGTATTTCTAGTGGATCTATTATACACCCTTTTTGATCCAAGAATTCAGATCGGAAAACAAAGTCGTTGAAGTAAGGAACCCTATGAAAGAAAGTGAAATGTTTATCGATAAAGCGCCTCCTCTTGAAGAAGATATTTCGTCTCAAAGTATTTCCTACTGGAAAGATGCTTGGATGAGACTTCGCGCTAATCCCACAGCATTTACGAGTCTTTTTGTGTTAATCTTTCTGATTATCTGCGCAGTTATTATTCCTTTTGTGAGCACTTATACCTACTATGAGACTCACCTTCCTCTTAAAAATACACCACCTTGTAGCAGGTTTTGGTTTGGAACTGATGAGTTGGGACGAGATATTTTTACTCGTATTTGGTGGGGGGCACGCATTTCTCTTTTTGTGGGAATTACCGCAGCCACCATAGATATGGCTATTGGCGTTTTCTATGGAGCTTTTGCGGGCCTTGTCGGAGGAAAAATTGAAGAATTTATGATGCGCGTTTCAGACATCCTCTATTCACTTCCCTATCTCTTAATGGTTATTTTATTGATAGTGATCATGAGGCCGGGAATAACAACGATTATTATTGCCTTGACGATTTGCGGTTGGATCAATATGGCTCGGATCGTCAGGGGGCAAATTTTACAGATTAAACAAAATGACTATGTCGTTGCCGCCTATATGCTGGGTGCTAGCAGATGGCGGATTCTATTTCACCATTTGATTCCTAACTCTATCGGCTCAATTATTACGACGATGACCTTGACCATTCCAGCAGCTATTTTTACTGAAGCATTCTTAAGCTTTTTAGGGCTAGGTATTCAAGCTCCCATTGCAAGTTGGGGCACAATGGTAAGTGAAGGTCTTTCCGCTCTTCGCTATTACCCATGGCGTCTTTTTTTCCCAGCTACTTTCATCAGTGTTACAATGCTTGCTCTCAACCTTCTAGGAGATGGAATCCGAGATGCTTTTGACCCAAGGCTCCGCACATGACAGATATACTTGAAGTTGAGGATCTCCACACCTCCTTTTCAACCCTTTCGAAAAAAGTTGCAGCGGTACGTGGTGTTAGCTTCGATCTAAAACAAGGAGAGACTTTAGGCATTGTAGGTGAATCGGGCTGTGGTAAGTCTGTAATGGCTCGAAGTATTACCCGTCTGCTTCCCGCTATTTCTTCTAAAATCGACAAGGGGCGCATTTTGTATCGGGGCGAAGACCTCATTCTAAAAAGTGAACGTGAGCTGCGTAAGATTCGAGGAAAAGAGATTGGGATGATCTTTCAGGACCCGATGACATCCTTGAATCCTACAATGCGTATTGGAGATCAAATCATTGAGGGCTACGGTCTTCACTACCCTAAAGTCACAAAAAAAGAAAGGAAGGGACACGCACTTGATCTATTAAAACGTGTAGGAGTATCTGAAGCTGGATCGCGCCTTAAACAGTATCCACATGAGCTCAGCGGTGGGATGCGTCAACGTGTCATGATTGCTATTGCGATCATTTCCTCGCCTAGTATTTTAATAGCCGATGAACCCACAACAGCTCTTGACGTCACCATCCAAGCTCAAATCCTTGAGTTAATCAAAGAAATTCAAGAAAAAGATGGAATGAGCATCATGCTTATTACCCATGACTTAAGTATTGTTTCTGGCTTTTGCGACCGCGTAGTTGTCATGTATGCAGGTCAAATTGTTGAAAGCGCATCTGTTGAAAAGTTATTCTCTGCGCCAAAACATCCTTATACACACCAACTTCTTAGCTCCATTCCTCGCCTAGACCTTCCTTCCAAAAGAAAACTTCATTCAATTCATGGCTCTCCTCCTGATCTATCGATGAAGATTAAAGGCTGCGCTTTTGCAAAGCGTTGCCCACATGCTATGAACGTCTGCTACGATAGAAAGCCTCAAAATTATCGCGTTGCTGACAATCATCATGCAGCTTGTTGGCTATTCGATCCTCGCATGGAAAAGCAGGAACAAACGCGATGAATACTCCCCTGGTCCAGATTAAAAATCTAAAAAAGTACTTTTCTTATACGGGGCAAATGCTCCGAGCCGTGGACAATGTCTCGTTTGATATTTTTCCCCAAGAAACTCTGGGACTTGTTGGAGAGTCTGGTTGTGGGAAGACAGCTTTAGCACGCACTCTGACGCGTCTTCACGAACCCACAAGTGGAGCTATCCTTTTCAAGGGAGAAAACATTCTACATTTTCATGGAAAAGCGATTAAATCGTTGCGCCGCGATATGCAATATATTTTTCAAGATCCTTATGCCTCTTTAAATCCTCGGATGACTGCGGGAGAAATCATTGCTGAGCCCTTAAATATTCATAAAGTTTCGAACAAACCTGATCGAGAAAAACGTGTCCAACAGCTACTTGAACTTGTGGGCCTGCGTCCAGAGTATATCAATCGTTTTCCTCACGAATTTAGCGGAGGACAACGGCAAAGGATCGGAATTGCAAGGGCACTCGCTCTTAATCCTCGCTTTATCGTTTGTGATGAACCGATTGCGGCGCTTGACGTTTGTATTCAAGCCCAAATTGTGAACCTCCTTAAACACTTGCAAGAAGAATTGGGCCTCACCTACCTCTTCATTTCTCACGACCTTGCAATGGTAAAGTATTTATCAACGCGCGTGGCTGTTATGTATCTTGGTCATCTAATGGAACTTGCCCCCAGTCACGACCTTTATGAAAGCCCCCTCCATCCATACACTCAAGGTCTTTTTTCAGCCATTCCTATTCCAGATCCACATGTCGAAAAGAAACGGAAACGTATCCTCATCACCGGAGAGGTGCCAAGTCCCATCAATCCACCCAAAGGATGCGTTTTTTGTACGCGTTGTCCTAAAGTGCAGAAAATTTGCTTTGAAAAACGGCCAAAATTAAGGGAAATTGCGCCAGGACGTCAAGCCGCCTGCCACCTGGTTAATCCTTAGACTCTTGTCCTTCTGCTAAAAAACGCGTCGATAAGTAAAGAAGAGGAGCTTGAGAAACGCAAGCAAGATCCGATTTTCCGAATGGCTCTTGAAAGACTAGATAGGTCTCTAGTCTGATCCAGAAATAAGAAAAGCCTCCAAAGAAAGCATCAATGAGCAGCGCAATCTCACAGCGATCAAACAAGCTAGTGTCAAAGAAGGGCATGGAGCCGGCTTAGGAAAAGGGCGAGAGGAAGGACGTAAAGAGGGACAAAAAGAAGAGCAATGGAAAATTGCCCACGCACTTATAAAGCAAAACCGCCCCATTAAAAACATGTCCGAAGCAACGGGCCTTAAGCGAAAAAGAACTAGAAGACATGCGGAAATTTTAGCTTTTGGAGTGAAATTTTTGTAAACTCTCAAGAACATCTTTAGTATACAGATCAGCAGCCATTATCCAATCCTCGAATTTCTTGTGGGGCACCTGTTAGATCCTTATAGCTAGTTTTATCAAGACACACTGCCCATCTACACCCATTTGATCAGCACTTAATAGATCAGCTTTTAACATGAAAAACGCGCAAACGGGTGGAATCGCGTAGTTGGCAAGCTCTAGGTTAGCAGCGTTTTTCAAAAACTTTTTAAGTGGGGAGAAACATTTCGACATATCATCAACTCCTACAACACCGCCCAAGGCGTTTCCAAAGGGCAGGGCCACCTTCGAAGTTTCTACTGTAACCTCTCAAGAGCTTCTGTAGCCCTTAGATAACCCTGATTAGCAGCAAGGGTGTAGTAATCGACAGCTTTCTCATGGTCTTTTGGCACTCCTTTGCCATACTCGTGGCAAAGTCCTAGAGTAAACTGCGCCTTCACATGACCCTGATCAGCAGCAAGGGTGTAATAATGGACAGCTTTTTTATAGTTTTGTGGAACACCTTCTCCATGATGATAGAAAAATCCCAATTTAAACTGCGCCTGTGCATAACCTTGATCAGCAGCGAGTTTGTAATACTGGACAGCAAGTGTGTAGTAATGGACAGCTTTCTGGTAATCTTTCAGGACTTCTTTGTCATGCAAGGAATAACTTCCCGATTGACACTGTTCTATTGTATCACCCTGGTCAGCACTTAGTAGATCAGCTTTTAACATGAAAAGCGCACAAACGGGTGGAATCGCATAGTTGACAAGCGCTAGGTTAAAGGCCCCTTTCGAAAACTTTTTAAATAAGAAGAACGACTTTGACATATCACCAACTTTTGTTTAATCGTACTAGATATATATATGTTCTTGCGCTTTTTTTTTAACAAGAAGAATCATCACTCAATATCTTGTAAAACTCGTAGCACTCTCAATCTCTTAAAGGAAATAAGCTTCTAAACTGGTGTATGAAAATGACCTGTTGCTTGCGCAACACCCACAAGAGGCTGGCTACTTCCCAGGCAAATATTTGGACAACTTTGGCCTATGCCCAGGCTACCACTTCTTCCGCGAAGGATACGTGCTATTTTTCGGAGCAACTCCTTTGTATCAGAAGCTAGTGAAAACATATGCAACGCTCCGATCCTGCAAAGCAACGGTTTGACACATCCTTTCTTCTAAGATGCTTCCAAATCTGTTCAAAGAGACCAAGCTCAAAGGAGGCAGCTGGAAGTGGAAACAAAATGAGGTTCTTAAAATTTTTAAGCTTTTTTGTCGTGTGCCATTCTGCTCTTTCTAAAACAGTCACCCCATGTTTCCCTTCAAGAATTTGTTGCACAATATCCTCTAAATTGCTCGTATCAAAGAAAGGAAGAATGAGCAAGCCCTTTCGTAGTTGATCGGTTTTATCAACGATAACTATGGAAGATCTGTAAGTTTTTAGCCCTAAATGGCATCATTTGCGCAAGCTAGAAGGAAAAATCAATGCAACGATGGGACAGTCATTGCTAGGACCTGTTTTGGAAGCTCAAAAAAGACATTTTCTTCCGTGTATTTTACTTCTCTTGTTTCAGTCACCCCAAGAGTTCTAAGATGCGCAATACACTTTTGAACAGTAGATTCAGGTGTAGAAGCACCAGCAGTAAGGCCAATCGCTTTTACCCCTTCGAACCAAGCAGGATCGATTTCATCGGGACTATTGATCAAATGCCCAGGAACACCTCTCTTACGTGCCACTTCACAAAGACGATTAGAATTGGAGCTTGTGGGATCACCGACAACAAGGACCACATCGACCGAATGGGTGATTTCTCGCAGGGCTAACTGTCGATGAGTTGTTGCATAACAGATCGAAGAACTTGGCAACGTTTCAATCAGAGGGTACTTTTCCTTAATCGCAGCGGCGATTTCTTTCACATCGTCGAGGCTCAAAGTCGTCTGAGTCGTGTAGAAAAGGCGTTGCTCTTGAGGGAAAGTGAGTTTTTCAACATCCTCAATGGACTCAATAATGGTTGTATCGTCTGGAGCTTCTCCAGCAGTCCCCATCACTTCGACATGCTTTTTATGACCAATAAGAAGGATGTGATATCCTTTTTTTGCATAACGTTTAGCCGCTGAGTGGACCCGAATCACAAGTCCGCAAGAAGCATCGATTTCGATGAGTTTTCTTTTCTTGGCATGTTCGCGAACAGAAGGTGGAATTCCATGAGCAGAATAAATAATGCGGGAACCTTCAGGGACTTCTTCTAAGTCTTCGATAAAAATTGCTCCTTTTTTCTCTAAGTCTTGTACGACGTGGTGGTTGTGCACAATTTGGTGCTTGACGTAAATAGGAGCGCCCCAAGCCTGCAGTGCCCGCTCAACAGTTTCAATCGCACGAACAACGCCGGCACAAAATCCTCTAGGTTTTGAAAGCAATAGTTTCATATATCGGATGATAAAAGAGTTAAGAAGAATGAGCAACAAAAAAGTACTTCGTAATCCCCTTGTAAGTAGTCGCCACCCAACCCCAGACAGGTTCAAAGCTTGCTTTTCTCCAAAATAGGGATCGGGAATGTCTTCATCCTTAGGATTTTCCGAAAAGTGAGAAGCAACAAAATTTTACTTTGGTACCCTTTTATACGTTCTAAGGGATGGACTGCAGTGGAGCCGTGGCTCAAGGTCAGATAGAGAGCCACTTGGAAATTCGTTATGGAACAATCAATAGAAAAATCTTTGCAAGAAGCATGCCTATTCGGGAACGATGATGCTTCCTACGCTACAAAAAAAAAGGAGCTTGGTTCATGAGTCACATTTCAACACGATAATGTGACCTAATATTTTAAGAATTATAAAAAATTATTTGGAAAATATAGTAAAATAGAATATGTGTGAATTTGAATGATTAATATTTATTTAACCTGGTTCTATTGAGGAGAAAAAATGAAAAATATTCCTAAAACTGAAAAACATAGACTTTGCCCAAAGTGCTTAGCACTGTCATTTGGAGTTGTTTGGGGTGTTGCCGTTCTTTTAACAGGATGGATTGCTATGACTGGGTGGGGATCTCAGTTTGTCGATGTATTATCTTCACTTTACACTGGCTACGGCGCTTCTTTCATTGGCGGGGTCGTTGGCGGAATTTGGGCTTTCTTCATTGGCGCTATCCTAGGATGTGGTGTCGGATTGATTCATAATAAAATTATGGGCCGGTAAGTCTTATGGCAAAGAGAAATGAGTATC